>Ga0116157_10000016_pt1 | contig 185940 bp, 190 predicted proteins | sample AD_UKC048_MetaG_FD_89882 | JGI IMG/M metagenome (GOLD analysis project Ga0116157, IMG submission 89882) | Active sludge microbial communities of municipal wastewater-treating anaerobic digesters from USA - AD_UKC048_MetaG | ecosystem: Engineered > Bioreactor > Anaerobic > Digestate | place... | reverse complement strand
GGGTTCGTCTACCCAAATTATCGCTCCTGGTGCTGATGGCACGCAAGTGATTGCTGTGCCGGATACTGGCTATCTTTTTACTAGTTGGAGTGACGGTGTTTTGACAGCTTCGCGTACTGAAACTAGTGTTAGCACTAGCACTGCTGTTTCTGCCAACTTTATTATCACCACCAATACGGTATCATACGTGGCTAGCGCTGGTGGTACTATCTCCGGCTCCGCCACACAAGTAGTAAACTATGGCTCAGATGCTTCTACTGTTACTGCCACTCCTGCCGTGGGTCATAGCTTTGTTAGTTGGAGTGATGGCGGGCTTACTGCGGCGCGCACTGACACTAATGTCATCGCGAACGCTTCTTACACTGCCACATTTGCTACCAACACCTATACTTTATCGTATTCAGCCGGTGCTGGTGGCACACTTTCCGGTTCTTCCACACAGGTAATAAATTACAGCGAGAGCGGGTCAGCCGTAACGCCAGTTCCCAATGCTGGTTATCATTTCGTAAATTGGTCAGACGCTTCAACCGCTAATCCACGCACTGATACCAACGTTGCCACGAACCAATCCTTAACGGCCAACTTTGCTATTGACACCTTTACTGTCACTTATACTGCTGGTTCCGGTGGTTCAATTACCGGCTCATCCACTCAAATCGTGGATTATAATTCTAGCACCGTATCTGTAACCGCCGTAGCGCATGCGAGTACTACATTTTTAAATTGGTCTGATGGTTCCACTGCCAATCCTCGTATTGATACCAATGTGACGAGCACTATTTCGGTGATTGCTAACTTTTCTACCAATACTTATACCTTGGTGTATACTCCGAGTAGCAATGGTTCCATCTCTGGTTCGTCCACACAAGCGGTGGATTATGGTGATAATGGTTCTAGCGTCACCGCTGTTCCCGCCACCGGGTATCATTTTACCAGTTGGTCCGACGGCTCTATTAGTGCTAGTCGCAGTGAGAGTAGTGTCACCAGTAGCCAATCTTTTATTGCAAATTTTGTCATAAATACTTACACTCTAACCTACGCCGCTGGTATTAATGGCTCGCTGACTGGATCGACCACTCAAAGCGTCAATTATAATAATAATGGCGTTGCAGTAGTGGCTGTGCCAGACACCGGTTATCGTTTTGTTAATTGGAGTGATGGTTCTACTTCGAGTACGCGTATTGATGATAGTGTGTCGAGCAATATTTCCGTCACCGCTAGCTTTGCTTTATTAAGTCCACCAGTGATTTCTACCCCAGCCAGTTCGCCGTCGACTGATTCGGCTACCATTTCATGGACAACTGATATTACAGCATCGACCAAGGTTATGTATGGGCCAACTACTAATTACAGCAATGCCACTGATGAGACTGATACTGTCTCCAGAGTGACTAGTCATAGTGTTGTTCTATCATCGCTTACTAGCTGTGCCACCTATCATTACAAGGTTATCTCTGCCAATGTAAACAACGCATACACAACTAGTTCAGATTACTATTTTACCACTATTGGTTGTACTGGTTCTTCGGAAGTAACCACATCTACCAGCGCCACTGTCACCACCTCGACTCCAACTATTGTTTCGTTATTAGTTTCTGCTTCGGGTATTACTTTAGCTGTGCCCGCCGCTTATGCCACGACTTCTGCTGATTTTCAAATAAAGAAATTGGTGCAGGATACTGTCTTGACAGCAGTAGGCGCGCCGGCTGGATATGTTGAAGCTGGTGACTATGTTTATGAAATGAAAGCAATTACTGAAAGTTTGCAAACTATTACGACTTTCGATAATGATTTAACAATTACCATGTCATATAATGAAGCAGATGTGGCTGGTATAGTTGAGAGTACATTAAAAATATTTTATTGGAGTGGAACAGTGTGGAGTCCTTTGGATAATTGCGCGGTGGATACTGTGGCAAATTCGGTTACTTGCGATACTAATCATTTTTCGACCTTTGGATTATTTGGTCAGGCGCAACAAAATACTTCAACGGGTGGCACCGCTTTCACTCCGCCTGCTCCTCCGATTGTCTTGTCTCAGCCGGTAATTTCTATCACAAGAAAAATTACATCTAATGTAGCTGGCGCTTATCAAATGGCAGTATCATTAAATCAAAATTTCAATAATTCTATTTGGGAAACCTATAAGAAAAATTTCACCTATGCCAAAAAAACCGATTTTGTTTTCATTAAATTTCGTACGGTTGCTGGCGGAGAAAGTCAGGTTTTCAAATTAGCAATACCACAAAATACGGTAGTGAAGAAAAAGACAATTTATACCCCGATAAAATATACTTTTGTGCGAGATTTAAAATTAGGGGCTGTTAGTCCAGATGTAAAGGAATTACAAAAATGGTTAAATACTCATGGATATATGGTTGCAAAATCTGGTGTCGGTTCGTCTGGTAATGAAACTACAAAATTTGGCTCTGCTACTCGTGCCGCCTTGATTAAATTCCAAAAAGCTAATAATATCTCCCCGGCCGCTGGTTATTTTGGGTCAGCGACAAGAAAAATAATAAATTCAGGGAATAAATAGTGATTCAAAGTCAAAGTAATTTAAAGATACAGCTTGTTGGTTTTCGTATAATAACTTGACACAAAATTTATCGCGCGTTATCATATATATAGGTATGATTAAATATACACTTTCCGGAAAAAATGACCGTCGTAGCGACCTTCTCGATTGAGAGATGGTTGTTTGACTTCTTGTCTGAATTTGAAAACCTTCTCTCGTTGAAGGTTTTTATTTTATATATGTCGAAAGTCAATTTCACAAATAATTTCCGTCGTTTGAACCTAAAAATAATTTTGAGGTTATTTGTTAGTGTTCAAAAATCAATATCATAAATATCACTCCCTTGAACTTTGTCAAATGATCTCAAATAGAGGTCATTTTTGTTGGTTTCACAAATATCCATTACGGAGAAGACAATGGCACGATTAATTGAAGGTGGTCATTACTATGCGGACAAGGGTGCGACGATTTGGTCGATTCGAAGTTGGGAGGTGTTGCAAAAAATCAAGAAACCGGATGATAAAACTTTGATATTCGTCGATGACATCCATCCTCGCACCGCAATGGCGAAGGAGGAACGTGATCTCGAAACTTTTGAATTCAATCCCGCGTTTGATTTTCAAGTGTTTGAGTCAAGTGTATGTGTCGAAGCGAAAACGGTATTGGCACTTCTACAGGAATTGCCAAAGAAGAAGCGAGCGAGAAAGAATAGTGATGGGCGTTGGTTTGTGTCGGATTTCGCTCTCACAGACTCGCGAGGGTTTCCACTCTGCGTACTGCTTGATGCCGGTCTCACATTACGTAAGCAAACCTTCGGATATTCGGAATGTGTGAATGTTTTGCCATATTTTTATGAAGAAGAACAAAGACACCTTTTGAGGATCATTGATCGTATCATGCCAAATTTTCATCTCGAAGTAGTTTTTTTTAATCTCGAAGGTGAATTCTGGAATTTGATTTGAAACCGACATCAGGGTGGGGGCAGAAGATTCTGTCTCCACCCCACGATATTATTAATTATATATATTATGTCACAGGTTAAATTAAACAATAAATGCATGATTGGAATACTGGGTGGAATGGGTCCGATGGCGAGCGCAAATTTATATTACAAAATTATTGAAGTGGCACAAAAGAAATATATGGCTGTGCAAGATACGGATTTTCCGCCGATGATAATATACAATTTACCACTGTTCGGTTTCGATGAAACAGGAATATTGGATTACGAATTTGTAAAACAGCAATTGGTTTATGGTGTAATTAAATTAGAGCAAGCAGGCTGTGATTTCGTCGTGATCGCTTGTAATACGGTACATTATTTTGTCGAGGAATTGGCGTCGGTATTATCGATACCGATCATTAGCATGGTTGATGCAGTTGTGAATCAAGTGAAAGTAGGGAAGCATATTACGGTCGGTTTGCTAAGCTCGGAAAACACGCGCGCGACGGGTATATACCAAAAAGCGTTAGCAAAAGCGGGACTTGATTGTCATTTGGTCACGCCAGATCAGCAAGTTGTGTTGAATGACATAATTTTAAAAGTGATGTCTGGTAATCAGGGGGTATCGGAAACTCAGGAATTAAAAAATATAATTTCCTACTTTGAACATGTAGGCGCAAGTGGGGTGTTGTTAGGGTGTACCGAACTGCCCCTGGCGATTAAACAATCGGACGTTTCACTCAAATTGTATGACTGTACCCAGATAATTGCAGAAAGTATATTGGCGCGTGTCTATAATTAGACTTTTTGGACAATAATTGGTAAGATTAAAGATATTGTATGTTGTATATTTTGCGCATTTCGAAATATCAATATATATCGTTTAAACTTTAATTTTATGCGATTGATATTATCAACGGTTTACTCCAAAATATTAATTGTTCTTTTTGTTCTGATCATCGTTTTGGCCGGCGGATTGCTTTTGTATAAGGATAAAAATGCGCCTCCAGCGAACAATAATTCTGTAGTAGAAAATAGCAGTATCGGACTCGCCAATCCCGCGAGCGCGAATTGTCTCAAACTCGGTGGCACAATAGAAATGCGTAATAATGCCAAGGGACAATATGGTGTTTGCTATTTCGAAGATAATCGACAGTGCGAGGAGTGGGCGCTTTTTCGTGGACAATGCCCGGTGGGTGGAAAAAAGATTACCGGATATGAAAACGAGGCGCAAGCCTATTGCGTGATTACTGGTGGAGAGGTGGAAGGACTCGGCACTGATTCGGTACTGTGTAAAAGAATAGACGGTACATATTGTCAGGTGGACGCTAATTTCAATGGTGATTGCCCGGATCCAAATGATCCAAACCTAAATTCGGGCAATGTTGAGGGTATTTAACATTACGTATAGCCAAAGTAGTCAATATTAAATATGCGCGTTTGGGATATTCATCCGAAGCATTTATGCCGGAAACATTTATTAGCGGAGCATCGTGAGCTGCACGGACTTTGGAATATTCTGACGAAGCATGGCGGCAAGGGTGGGTATTCGCATCATCCAGAGACATTGCGTTGGGTGGGGAAGCAGAAAGCTCTATATTTGCGTCATGAGGCATTAGTGAGGGAATTTACTCGTCGAGGGTATAGTCATCGTTCGCGACTGGATAAAAAACTAGCGATCGGCTCTGGTGACCAGAAAATATTTGTGAATACATTGAAAGAGCAAAAGGAACGATTGAAAAACAAACCCTGTGATTGTCTGCTCGACTGAATTTAATACAGGAAATTGATAATCATGTGTGTTAGTTGTTTGTCGTAAAAAGAAGTGGTATACTTTGAATATAATTCATTTTAAACATATCATATTATGAATACCCAGACTAATCTCAGTCCTGTTTTTTTGAATTCAATTTTAAACTCCATCGCTGATCCGGTTTTTGTCAAAGATGATCAATTTAAATTTGTCTATGTGAATGATGCCTTGTGTGAGATACTCGGTATGGATCGAAAGGATATAATCGGAAAAACTCTTGGGGAGTCTCTGCCAAAAGATCAAATGGAACACTTCTTGAAGGTTGATAAGGGTGTACTCGATACTGGTAAGGAAAATATAAGCGAGGAAGAGTTGACAGGTAAAGGTGGAAAAATCTTGCTAATTACGACCAAAAAAACACGATATACTGATGAAAATGGAAAAAGATTTGTTGTTGGAATTATTCGTGATGAGACCGTGCGAAAACAAGCAGAATTAGATCTTCGAGAAAAAATGGATCAATTACAAAAAATGAACGAACTCATGGTGGGTAGGGAGTTGATGATGACGCAACTCAAGGAAGAGAATTCTGCATTAAAAAATAACATGACTAAAGACGGTGTATGAAAGCAAAAAAGGAAATTAGAAAACAGGTAATTGTATACCAAAGGAAAACTGGGGCAATTGAATTGCGAGGGGATGCACGCAGGGAGACTTTGTGGGCAAATCGTATGCAAATGGCCAAAATGTTTGGTGTAAACCCACAAGCAATTTCTAAGCATGTTCAAAATATATACCATGAGAAAGAATTGTTAAGGTCAGCAACTAGTTCCAAAATGGAACTAGTTCAAAATGAATCTGGAAGGCAGGTTCATCGTACCGTCGATATATATAATTTAGATGTTTTGATAGCCGTTGGTTATAGAATAAATTCAGTTGTCGGTACGAAATTCCGCCAGTGGGCCACAAAAACCCTCCGCGAACACATCACCAAAGGCTATACCATCAACCGTTCGCGGATCAAGAACAACTACAATGAATTCATGCGCGCTGTTGATAATATTAAGGCACTTCTTCCGACCAATGGTGTAATATTTGAAAAAATGTCAGCCGGAAAGATTAAAACTTTTGCTTGAATCGGTAATGGTTAAAAATATATAAATTTATGAAATTACTCCTCACCTCAGCCGGTTGGGAATACAATGGTGCAATCGGAAAAGAATTTCTGCGTTTAGTCGGGAAGAAACCTTCTGAAATCAAGGTGTTTTTCGTTATTTCACCTCTCAAATATCCGAGTAGAGAGAAATACATAAGTAGGTTATTCAATAAATTTAAGGCAATCAAAGTGCCAGAAAAAAATATTACGTATTTTCAGTTGGATAGAAAAGTCAGTAATAAAGAGTTAGAAGGATTTGACGTGGTGTTTGTTTTTGGTGGAAATACTTTTGATTATTTAGATCGAATGCGAAAAACGGGTCTCGATAAGTTGATAAAATCATATGTGAAAAAAGGTGGAGTATATGTAGGTTTGAGTGCAGGAAGTTATTTGGCTTGTCCGACGATTGAAGCGGCGACGTGGAAACCCGGAGACAGAAACTTTGTGAAGTTAGTTAATCTGAAAGGTTTAAATTTTGTGTCATTTTTGGTTACGGCGCATTTTGGTCGTAAATATTTGTCAATAATAAGAGAGGCATCAAAAAACACGAAGTATCCGGTAATAGCGCTGACTGACAAACAAGCTGTCGTGGTGGAAGATGCAGACTGGAAGATTGTTGGAAGTGGACGTAAAAATATTTTTCAATAAAAAATGACTCGCGTCCTTTCGGTGTGGGTTTGCGGTTTAGATCTCAAAGAGCATAGACTTGATTAGTAAATGATAATTCACCTGTCTATTATGGGCGGATATTTGTTTTTTACTCTCGAAAAGAGTAAAATTATAATATGCAAAATAGAATATTTATTATCATCGCGTTATTGATTTCCGCGAGTCTAGGTGTTTGGGCATTGGTCAACGGTGTCTCTTGGTATAGATTTTTTTCCGCAGAGCGGTCGCGTAACCAGGCGATTGACAATGTGATCAATTCGCATCGATCTGAAAAAGAGGGGCTGAATGACGGCGCAGATCCGTTCGGCGAAGACGGGGTTGTGCGGGTATTGTTTATTGGTCTCGACAAGCGTGCTGGACAGACAGAAGGACACTGTGATGCCATTCAACTTATTACAATTGATAAAACGAAACCTGAAGTGTTGATTACTGCTGTGCCGCGGGGGACGTATTCGCCTCTGCCGTTTGGTAAGGGTGTGACGTCTTCTGATTATTATGTCTCAAATGCTTGTGGGCTCGGTGGTCTCGAGTACGGCATCGATCAGATTGAGAAAATTCTTGGTCAGCGGGCAGATTATTTGGTGACAGTTGGTTTTTCTGAGGTGCTGGGTGTTTTGAGAAATTTGGAGTTGCCCACGACGGAGACTTTGCAATGGTTGCGCCAACGTCATTCCTATGCGATTGGTGAGCCACAGCGCGCGCATGATCATTCGACATTTTTGAAGTACTTGTTGACGAATTTTATTCCAAGACAAAATACACAAATCGATAAAGCATTGCAGTATATAGTTTTCAAGACAGTAAATACGGATTTGTCTTTCTCACAGGCGCAAACAATAATTGGAGTATTGTCTACTATGGATTTGGCGAACCAGCCGGAGAGGGTGCACCTCGCCATGCGACCGGCATATAGTGTGCAGGATATTGAGTATGTACCAGAAAATCTTGGTCAGTATTTGGATTCCACACTGAGTCCGATTAAAGACAGGCTTGCAAAAGATGACTATTCAGGGGATACGGCCGAAGAAGTCCAAAACAAGCTATTGAATTTGATTGATGGCAGAAAAAATGATCCAGAATTTATTGCGTGGGTTTTTGAAAATGATTTGTGGCTTCAAATCGAAGATCGAGAGAAAAGATTATCTACGCAATTCGAATTTTTAGAAAAATACATTTCACTCGAATCAAAAAAGGCGGAGAGTAAAAGTATCGTCGCGGAATATATTTTGGAAATGGAAAATCGAGGAGAGAGTATGTGGGTCGAAAAAGGGAGAGAATTGTTGGCTAGAGAGATTTAGTTTGGTTGACAATTAGCCAAATTTATGGTATTATGGTGCCGGTATTGATTTTTTAGAGTGTTACACAAGATAAAATTGAATTTATTATGGCAGATAACGTGATTTTGCGTTTTGATAACGTGACATTTGAGTATGAAGAAAAGAAACCTGTGCTCGACGAGGTGAGTTTTGGTCTACGCGAAGGGGCCAAATTCACTCTCATGGGACAGAATGGGGCTGGCAAAAGTACACTTTTCAAGTTAATAAAGGGTGAGCTCAAACCGACCAAGGGTAATGTTTTCATTACTAATAATTCCACTATCGGCACAGCTCTGCAAGTGATCGAGAGGCAAGACCTTGGGTTGACTATTGAAGAGTATTTTTCGAAAGCATTTGGTGAGGATGTTCCGGGAAATATTAAAAGTTTGATAAGCAAGGTAATGAATGCGGTGAATTTGACCGCCCCTTTGGATAGGAAAGTAGGGGATTTGTCAGGCGGTCAGCAGGCGAGAATTTTATTGGCCTATGCTTTGATTCAAAATCCGGATATTTTATTACTGGACGAACCGACCAATAATTTAGACAAAGAGGGAATTGATCATTTGATTGAGTTTCTCGTCATGTATGGCAAAACGGTGATCGTGATTTCGCACGATGCGGATTTTTTAAATTGTTTTACTGAGGGTGTTATCTATTTGGATGTTTTCACCAAAAAAATTGAAACTTATGTGGGAGATTATTATTCCGTAGTGGAAGAAATTGAAAAGAGAATTGAACGGGAAATAAAAAAGAACGCCCAACTCGAAAAAGAAATCAGAGACAACAAAGAAAAAGTGAATTTTTTCGCTAATAAGGGCGGTAAGATGCGTAAACTTGCCAGTAAACTGAAAGAAGAAATTGAAGATTTGGAGGAAAACAAAGTAGATGTGCGTCGGGAAGATAAAACTATCCGCGAGTTCACGATTCCGTCACAGGGAATAGTGGGAAATGTCGTGACGATCAAATCGGTCAAAGTAATTAAAAATCATGAACCGATGATAGTAGATACGGATATTGTATTGAGACAGAGGGATAGACTTTTGATTTCTGGGCCAAATGGTATTGGAAAGAGCACCTTGCTTCGCTCTCTCGTGAGCGGCGTGAATGGAGGTACTGAAATTTTGAAGGACACTCGCGTTGGGTATTATAGCCAAGACTTTGCTACTCTGAATTATGAAGAAACGGTGTTTGATTCTTTGAAGAGCGCAATGGTGGATAGCACTGATGTTCAGGGGATGCGTTCGATTGCGGCTGGATTTTTGATTACGGGGGAACTCATGGGGTTGAAAATTGCCAGTCTTTCAGAGGGTCAGAAGGGACTTTTGTCTTTTGCGCGCCTTGTTCTCATGAAACCGGGGCTTTTGGTTTTGGATGAACCGACGAACCATATCAATTTTCGCCATATTCCGGTAATTGCTGAGGCATTGAATAACTTCGACGGAGCGATGATTCTCATCAGTCATATGCCAGATTTTGTCAAAAAGATCAAATTTAATCAAGAGCTTGATCTGGGGAACCTGTAATAGTTGTCTTTTATAATTTGAGCGCTTGACTTTCTTGAAAAATTGTGCTAAAATTAGATAAATTACAAATTAAGTAATGCAAAAATAATAAGGTATGGGAAATTTTAATCGAGGCGACAGACGATCAGCAGGCAGTGGCTTCAACCGTGGAAGTGGTGGATTTGGCGGTGGACGATCATTTGGTGGTGAAAAATCATTCGGTGGGGGTAGTCGTTTCCCAAGTAGGGATGGTGGCCGAGATGGTGGTAGGCCGCCAATGCACAAGGCCATTTGCAGTGAATGTGGCGCTAATTGCGAGCTTCCTTTTCGACCAACAGGAGATCGACCGGTATTCTGTAGTTCTTGTTTCGACAAACAACAGGGCGGGGCTAGAGCGGCACGACCGAATCGTTTCACTGGTGAGAGACATGAGCGGACAGAACGGTCTCGATTCGAAGATAGACAAATGCATGAGGCAATTTGTGCGAAATGTTCTAAGCCTTGTCATGTACCATTTAGGCCAATGGCTGGAAAACCGGTTTTTTGTGATAATTGTTTTGAAAAAGGCGGGAATGTCGGTAAAGATTCTGGAGAAGTGATGGCTCAAATTAAAATGTTGAATATCAAAATCGACAAACTCATGAAATTTTTGGCACCAAACTTAGCGGTGGAAGAAAAAGCCGAAAAAATTGAGAAGTCGGAAATCAAAAAAGAACTTAAAAAGGAAGATAAGGGGATTTCTTTTGAAGATGTGGTAGTAAAGGAAGATAAACCAAAAGCCAAAACAAAAGCCGTGGCAAAAAAAGTTGTTGCAAAGAAGAAAAAATAAAATTACCCAAAAAACCCCACACTTATACAGCGCGGGGTTTTTGTTTCTCAGTCTAGATATTAAGCGCGAGTGACGTTCATAGCGCGAGGTCCTTTTTCGGATTGCTCGACGTCAAAGCTGACCATATCGCCGGACTTCAATTCAGAGAATTCGATTCCCTGGAGTCCTGTCTCATGGAAGAAAACATCTTTTGAACCATCTTCTGGTGTAATGAACCCGAAGTGCTTCTCAGAGATGATACTTTTGACAGTACCTTTCATAGAATTTGACTAGTAAATAAAATACAAATGATATATCGCGAAAGAAGGTCGACTAATTTTCTAAGGATATTTTGTAGACCTTTACTATACATCACTTCTTTTGGGAAGTCAAATTTTGGCTACTTGTGTACAGGCTGGATATTTGATATAATAAATATACCTTGAGTATTGAGGAGCGGAGGAGCGATAGGTCTTTCATTTCGAAAGCGCTTCAGAGCACTGAGTCAATACTAATTAAAACCGGTTTTGCCGGTTTTTTGTAAATTTTTCTTAATATATGGGGATACAGACAGAATTATTTATTGTATTTGTGGTCATTGTGACCCTTTTTTTGGTTGTCGATTTGGGGTACCTCAATCGAAAGAGTCACAAAGTCGAATTCAATTCAGCTCTAGTCCAGTCTCTTTTCTGGATAATAATTTCAGTCGGGTTTGGCTTTTTGATATTTTTATACATGGGTCGAGAATTAGCGGCACAGTTCATGAGTGCGTATGTGACGGAGAAAATGCTGTCGGTAGATAATCTATTCATCATCATGCTGATTTTCAGTTATTTCAAATTAGAGGAGAAATATCATCATCGAGTTTTGTTTTGGGGAATAATGGGTGCGATCATGTTTCGAGGAATTTTCATCAGCGCGGGAGTATATATTATTCATCAATTTTTTTGGGTTTTGTATGTTTTTGGTGCAATTTTGGTTTATACAGGTATTAAATTATTGAAGGATAAAAAAGAGGAACATGTTGATTTCAATAATAATAAAATTTTGAAATTTGTCCGTAGGGTTTTGCCGTTTACGGCGAATCATCATAATGGTAAGTTTTTTTGTCGGGAAAATGGCAAACTCATGGCAACTTCATTGCTATTGGTGATGGTTTTGATTGAGAGTACGGATATTATTTTTGCGGTTGATTCAATTCCGGCGGTATTTTCGATTTCGCAAAACTTATTTATTGTGTTCACTTCAAATATTTTTGCAATTATGGGTTTGCGGGCATTGTTTTTCCTGGTTGAGAGCGTTTTACATCGGTTCCATCATTTGCAGAAAGGCTTGGCCTTCATTTTGCTGTTTATCGGCCTGAAAATGCTTTCAGGAATATTTGGAGTGCATATTTCTTCACTAGTTTCATTTGGAATTATTATGTTCGCTCTTTTTATGTCGATTGTATTATCAATTATCTTTCCGAAAAAAATCTAATTAAAACTGTATGTTGTTCAAGAAAATTTACAAGGCAGGGGATCGTTTAGAGGATAGAGTTCGAGGAAAACTGAGTCATTATCCGATTATCTATGCTTTCGTTGGCGGAGCTGGTGTGATAATATTCTGGCGTGGCGTATGGCATACGGTTGATTCGATTATGGAGTATTTTTTCGCGGTCGATGGTGGGGTGACAAGTACGAGCATGTTTGAATTACCCTGGTGGGATGGTCCGCTGTCGATGATGATTGGTGTGGTACTGCTCTTGGCGGTAGGTTTGTTTGTCACAAGTTTTATCGGCAACGAAATTATTATTTCAGGTTTGAAAAAAGAAAAGAAAATAGCTGAAAAAACGGAAGAAGAAATCCGAGCTGATTTGAATGAAAGCGATTCAATCAAGAAGGAAATTCATGAAATGGATAGTCGACTGAAAAGAATCGAGGAGAGAGTGAATAGGTGATTTAGCCGGAGGAATCTCTCCAATTGATTTTTGGGGAGATTTTTGTTTTAATATGTGAGGACTTGGTTGGTTTCACTCAAATATATGGAGGTTTACGATGTCTTTTTGGGGATGGCGTGCAGATGTGACAAATGTGGGAAAATTGCGTAAGGTAGAGATTACAGTCGTATTCTTGCCAAGCGCCAAAAAGATCGGGGCGGACGCATTCGCAGATATTGTTGGGTTGAAACGTGAAGATGTGGAGGGTGACGATTCTTTCCCTCAACACGCGTTGTGTCGAGGTCGCATACGCGGCAGTAGGTTTACCAAACGATATCCGGAGGCGGTTATCACTCACACGACCTATGTTCCGGGTGAGGTGAACACGAATTTGCCGTTTGTGCCAGATTTCGTCCGTGCTTGACCGTGTCGGTTGTTCATTGCTCTGACCTTGTTATCACTAGATTCTGGTGACAGGGTCTTTTTATTGAAAAACATTTCGGACAAAAATATCTTATTGTGTATTTCGTCGCAGATTTGCGGAAGTGACAAGTACAGTATTCAATTTATACACAGGGGAGTCTGTTTCAACTTGCCTTGCTTTGTTTTAGTCTGTTTTTTATGGTATAATGAAACAAAGGTCGTAAATAATTAAATTTTTTAATAATATTATTTTTTTATGAAAAAAGAATGTTGCATCGAACACCCTGTTTGGAAATGGGTACTTGGCATATTTTTCTTTTTGGTTGCGATGTTTGTGGTGTTTTCGATTTCATCGATGATTGTTTTCAAATTCCAGCGTTCTGGTGGTTGGGATAGGGGAAATAAATTGATGATGGGTAACGTGACTTCACTTTGCCAAAAAGATGGCAAGTGTGATTGTGGCGGTGCCGGCATGATGAAAGGCTGGGGCAGATCAGATGATCGATCTGATGTTGTTCGCGTCTATGGTACAATCTCGAAAGTCGAAGGCAATCTCATCACGATCGTGAATAACGGTGCGAAAGAGCAAGTTGTTGTTTCTGCGGCTGACACCGTAATCATGTCTTCTTCGACAGAAGTTGGTTTGTCCGCTTTGAAAGTCGGCGGTGGAGCGGTGTTTGTTGGTAGTGTGAATGCCGAGACTCAATTGGTCGCCAAACTGATCCAGTTGCAGTAATTCCTATAAGGTAATCCTGCAAACAAGGTGTTAAAAGCACCTTGTTTTATTTGTTTATTTGTGATATGATACAACGCAAATAGTTAAACAGAATAATATTTATGTTCGAGATATTTTTTGATGCCTTACTCGACACCGCGAAATTGGTGCCGTTTTTACTTATTATCTATATTGGTATTGAACTCGTAGAATACAAATGGGGTAGTCGGATTCGAGGACAGGTGCAGAGGGCGGGCAAAACCGGCCCAGCGATCGGGGCAGTGGTCGGAAGTTTGCCACAGTGTGGTTTCTCGGTCGTGGCGACGGCGCTGTATGTGGAGAGGTTAGTGACTATTGGCACACTGCTCGCAGTCTATTTGGCGACCTCTGACGAAGCTATTCCAATTATTCTATCCCAGCCTGACAAGGCTGGTTTGATTGTGCCAATAATTCTGACGAAAATTATAATCGCGCTAATTGCGGGTTTTTCAATTGATTTCCTGTATCGCAAAGCGAATCAAAAAACACTTTCACATATCGAGGCATACACCATGGGACAGGATGAAGAAGGGCATCATCACGCGGAAATATTCGAACGCGAAGAATCGTGTTGTGGGCATAATTCTTGCCCGTTGCCAAATAAATTTAATTATAAAGAAATTTTTTTACATCCGATTATTCATACCGCCAAAATTTTCCTGTTTATATTTTTTGTTTCACTTGGGATTAATTTTTTGATTTTCTGGGTTGGAGAGCAGGTATTTGCGGGATTCTTGGCCGGGCACACATGGGCACAGCCGTTTTTCGCGGCTCTCGTCGGTTTGATTCCGAATTGTGCGGCATCGGTTGCGATTACGGAACTATATTTGAAAGGTGTGATTACATTTGGAGCGGTGATTGCAGGCTTATGTGCGAGTGGTGGTTTGGGTTTGCTCGTGCTACTGCGTGAAGAAAGTGATAAGAAGAGAGTGTATTCGGTAATTGGGTTGTTATTTGGAATTAGTGTGGTCGCGGGGCTCGTGGTTCAATATGTATTTTGAGCCAAATAATTTTTATGTCATTATATAACATACTTTTAATCGCTCTCGCCCTATCTTTCGATGGAATGGCCGTAGCCGCCGCGAACAGCGCACGCCACGTGAAGATGTCTCTGCTCCAAGTCGTGAAAATTGCTTTTTCTTTCGGACTGTTTCATTTTTTGATGCCTCTCGTCGGTTGGTTGATCGGCGACGGGTTTGCTTTAATTATCAACGGTATTGATCACTGGATTGCATTCGTACTACTCGCAGGCCTCGGTGTGAAAATGTTTGTTGAATCTCTGCGACCGGTCGCGGAGCGGGAAGTGGATATAAAAAACAACAAAGTTTTACTTTTGTTGTCTGTTGCGACGAGTATTGATTCGCTGATTATTGGGATTTCATTTGCATTTGTGCCTGTCAACGTCTGGCTCGCGGTCTCGGTAATTGGTGTCTCAATTTTTTGTCTGACACTCATGGCGGTGTGTCTCGGTAAAATGTGTGGTGAGAGGTGGGGTAAAAAAGCAGAAATTCTCGGGGCACTTGTTTTGGTTGGGATTGGTTTGAAAATCTTACTCAGTCACTTACTTTGAAATTAATCTAGTCGATTTTCAGAATCGTATATTCTTTGCTGTGGTCTCCCTGATGGACGAGAACTTTTTCGCCGACATGGTGTCCAATGAGAGCGTTGCCGAGTGGAGAATTGTGAGAAATTTTTCCGGAAGTGGGATCGGTTTCGGCTGAACCGAGGATTTGGTAAATTCTTTGTTTTCCGCAAGTTTCGAGAGTCACAGTATGGCCAATTTGAACGAAGTTGGTATTTTTTGGTTTAATAATTTCCGCGCGATTTAGCTCCGTTTCAATCGCGAGAATGCGATTATTGATACCACGTAGTCGTCCTTTGGCAATTTGGTAAGCATAGTTTTCGGAGAAGTCACCCATCATGGCGAGCCGTTTTACTTCGGCGATTGCGGGTGGGCGACTAACATTCTTTAATTTATCCAATTTCTCTGTGAGCTCGTCAAAACGAGCCTGCGATATGTATGGATCAGGCCTTACGAGTGCATATTTACCGGGTTTGCGACGGGGGATTTGCATAGTTGTTGTATATCATATGATGAAATTTACTTTTAATCAAGTTTTGAATAATTCTAAACTGTTTTTTGTAGAGAATTTTTACTTTTTGGCAATTATCGTTATAATAATATTTTTTTCGTTAGTGATTTCCTTTGTTGATTATTTGTATTATATTGTTGCGTAAATAATTAAAATATGATATAGTTTTTTCAGCTTAATCTAGTAAAAATATGTTTATTTCAATAGTAATAATTTTGGTTAGTTTAGCAGTTTTAATATTTGGGGCTGAAATATTGGTTCGTGGCTCGGCGTCTATTGCGAAGAAAGCTGGTATTTCCGCTTTAGTAGTAGGTTTGACCGTGGTGGCATTTGGCACATCGGCTCCGGAATTGGTGGTGAATATAGTGTCGGCAATTAAAAAGGTCCCGGATATTGCGATTGGAAATGTTGTTGGCAGTAATATCGCGAACATATTATTAATCTTGGGAATATCAGCAATTATTTATCCATTGTCAATAAAGAAAAGTACCGTTTGGAAGGAAATCCCTTTCGCGTTATTAGCAATGGTTTTGGTTTTTACAATGGGGAATGATAGTTTGTTTGATGGTGTGGCTTTCAATGCAATTGCGCGCACAGACGGTTTTTCTTTGATTGCGCTGTTTATTGTATTTATGTATTATACTTTTGGCATTGCAAAATCAGATAACGGTAAGGGCGAAGAAATAAAAACATATTCTTGGGGACTGTCAATAATTTTTACAATTGGCGGATTAATTTTGCTTGGAGTGGGCGGAAAGTTTTTTGTGGATAATGCTGTGATTCTAGCGCGATTGGCCGGTCTTTCGGAAGCTTTGATTGGTCTCACAATAGTGGCGGTTGGTACGTCCTTGCCGGAATTGGCCACCTCACTTGTGGCGGCCTACCATCATCACGATGATATTGCGGTTGGGAACATTGTTGGATCCAACATCTTCAATGTGTTTTGGATTTTAGGACTTACAGGCACAATTATTCAATTACCATTTTCACCGGTGATTAATATTGATGTCTTGGTGGGTGTATTTACGACCCTAGTTCTGTTTATTTTTATGTTTTTGGGTTCGCGACATAAATTAGATCGCTGGCAGGGTGTGTTATTTGTTTGTATGTATATTGCATACACAATTTTCTTGATAAATCGGGGTTAAGTAACGGTATCATATGATATCACAGGTGCTTGTTCCCGAAAACGAAATTCACATCACATTCGCACGCTCTGGCGGTGCGGGCGGTCAAAATGTAAATAAGGTGTCTTCAAAGGTGGCTGTGCATTGGCGCGTCGGGGCATCGCGCGTTTTTACGGATGAAGAAAAAATGCGTATTCGGGCTAAATTAGCGAATCGTCTAAATTATGCGGATGAAATTGTAATTTCTGCCGATGAGGAGCGTTCTCAGCCTCAAAATCGCGCATTGGCAATTCAGCGCCTGCGCGCACTCGTCGCAAGCGCTATCCGCGTACCGAAATTACGCCGTCCGACCCGACCGACGAAGTCTTCAAAAATAAAAAAATTAGAAAGCAAGAAAAAACACTCCATCCTGAAAAAACGCCGACGGGTGATTTGGGACTGGTGAAAACCATAGTATTTTAATGGGTTGTTATATTAGATAGCGTGATTTTTGTAACCCTATTTTTTTCTCTGTATGTGTGATAAACTATTCATGTTATGCATAAATATTCTATCAGAAGAAAAAAGAAGGAAGACTTGAAGGGTGAGGCGCCTCCGCGAGCGATAAATTTGATTCGTTCAGATGAATTTGATCGGGCGTTTGATTTGCTTGAGAATTCTCGGGAGCATATATTTTTGACTGGGCGGGCGGGGACGGGTAAATCCACTCTGTTGAATTACTGGCGTGATAATACGGTGAAGAATATTGTGATTCTCGCTCCGACTGGGGTAGCGGCTCTGAACGTGCGTGGTCAGACGGTGCATTCGTTTTTCGGTTTCAAACCGAGCACGACGCTCGCAAATATCTACAAGCAAGGAAAAACGGGAAACAACAATATGTACCAAAAGTTGGATGCGATTGTGATTGATGAAGTTTCGATGGTGCGAGCAGATTTGCTTGATTGTATTGATAAATTCATGCGTCTGAATGGCCGAGATCGTAATGCGCCATTTGGTGGTACACAAATGATTTTTGTCGGGGATTTGTTTCAATTACCACCGGTTTTGACTGAGAACGAACGTCAAGCTTTCGAGTCGTTATATACCACTCCGTATTTTTTTTCCGCTCGGGTTTTGAATGAACAGAAATTATTTGGTTCTGTCGTTTCTTTGCAGACATTTTGTCTCGAGCGTATTCATCGTCAGACCGACAAGAGTTTTATTGAATTATTGAATCGTGTGCGATCAAACGGAACGACCGAAGAAGATTTGTCGATTTTGAATAAGCGGGTAAATCCGAGGGCTTCGACAGACAATTGCGAGATTTTACTCACGGCGACCAATTCACAGGCGGCCATGATTAATGATACACGATTACGGACATTGCCGGGGAGAGAATATAATTTGGCGGGAGTGATCGATGGCGATTTCGATCGACGATCTCTGCCGACCGAAGAAAATTTACGTTTGAAAATTGGAGCACAGGTGATGCTCATCGCCAATGATTCGATGGGGCAGTGGGTGAATGGTTCAATCGGGATTGTACAATCGGTCGAGGCTGATGAGAATGGACTAATTTTTGTAATGGTAGAACTCGAAGATGGAAATGTGGTTCAAGTCGGACCGCACACTTGGGATTTGTATCGATATAAATTCAATAAACACACGGAATCACTCCAATCAAAAAGTATCGGTAAATTCATGCAATATCCACTCAAACTCGCCTGGGCAGTGACGATTCACAAGAGCCAGGGGAAAACATTTTCGAAAGCCGTCATCGACGTCGGGCGTGGAATTTTCGCACATGGGCAATTGTACGTGGCGCTCAGTCGTTGTCGTTCGCTCGATGGAATTACTTTGAGTCGACCACTTTCTTTTCGCGATGTAATCGTTGATGATCGGGTGGCTGAATTTATGCGCGGAACGGTCTCAGCGTCCTTTTGAGGTTATCAACAGTTATTTTTTATTGACAAATGTGCCGAATCGCAATATACTGACATCATAAAAAATAAAATAAAATATGGTTATTGACGCACATACTCATATTTACAACGAACAAATGTGGCGCGACTACCGAAAACGCGCGCGCGGTCGAATTGATCATTCGATAGTTTTTGCTTGGTTTGATTTCGATCATATCAATGAATTGCTAAATTTGGCGTCGGTCCATCCGGAATTGTCTATTGTCGGTACGGTCGATATGGGTCGTGATATCCAAGAGCAAGTCGAGCATTTGGATCAATTATTTGCGGATAAGAAAATTGTCGGCATCAAGTTGTACCCGGGCTATCAATATTTCACTCCAGCCGATGGAAATGTGAAAGTAATTGCCGATTTGTGCCAATCGTATAATAAACCATTGATTTTCCATAGTGGTGATGTTTGGGATATTCGCCATGTTGGTATGCTCAAGTATTCTCACCCGATGCATGTCGATGAGCTAGCGACTCTTTTCCCAGATTGTCGGATTATTATTGCGCACATCGGTTTTCCTTTCATGCTCGAAGCAGTGACGGTGGCCGAAAAAAATAAAAATGTATATCTCGACATGAGCGGTACGATTGATGATTCTGGTAATGATAAAGACATTAAACCATTACGCAAAAGGTATGTGCGTGATATTAAGTCTCTGATTGATTACTATCCAGGAGTAAAAAACAAAATTCTTTTTGGAACTGATTATTATGGCGAAGATTCGCCACTGCGTCTTATTGATCCGTACTTCGATACGGTGAGAGAGGCTTTCCCGAAAGAAGTTCGTGAAAAAGTTTTGAGTGGAAATGCCAGAAAATTATTTTTTGAATAATAAATTAATAACAAATATAAACTATGCAAGATGTCCAGGAAATTTTCAGTCGCGTGCGAGCGAATCGTAAAAAAATCAAGGATTTGCGCACTGCCTACAAAGACGCTCTCGCCGGTACCATGGAATACAAAGATTTAGAAGAAAAAATGAAAACCTTGAAAATGCGCCGTAAACAGATTGAGGCGACGATCCGCGAAAATTTCCAGACTGAAATTGCTCAAGTGGAAGATTTAAAAATTGACATTGAGTCGGATATGGAGATGTTGAACGACATCGCTGTGACGAAACTTATGAAGGGGGAGACGGTCGAATTCAAGGATGAATACGACAATAAATACGAACCAGTGTTTGCGGTGAAGTTCAAAAAGGCCTAAATAGTGATAAAAATCGCCTTAAACAAGCGATTTTTTGTTTGAAAATTGGGGAGTATGTCATAAACTTGACAGAGCTTAAATTTTAGGCTATAATAAGCCGGATTTTTAGATTACACATATGGAAATAAGAAATGTCGCAATTATCGCCCACGTAGACCATGGCAAAACCACGCTTGTGGATGCTTTGTTGCGTCAGTCCAAAACTAAACTTAGTAAGGATGTCGAGAACGAAATATGTGTAATGGACTCGAATGATTTAGAGAAAGAACGCGGAATTACCATATTTTCCAAAAATGCATCTGTCCTGTGGAATGGCATAAAAATTAATATTATTGATACTCCGGGTCATGCCGATTTCGGGGGAGAGGTAGAGCGTGTTTTGTCGATGGCCGACGGTGTAATTTTACTCGTCGATGCGAAGGAAGGCCCGATGCCACAAACACGTTTTGTTTTGAAAAAAGCGTTGGAACTGAAGCATAAGGTCATTGTTGTTGTTAATAAAATTGACAAGACGGACGCGCGACCGGATTTTGCGCTTGATAAGACATTTGATTTATTCGTCGAACTTGGTGCTGATGATTCATATATTGATTTTCCGGTGCTGTATGCCGCCGCCCGTATCGGTAAGGCGGGACTGACAGCCGAGCTTGAAAAAATGCAAGACATTTCACCAATTTTTGATGCCATAGTGAAATATATTCCGGCACCGGTTTGTCAGCCCGATGCGCCGCTCCAAATGCGTGTGACCACAATTAGTGGTGATGATTTTCGCGGACGGATTGCAACCGGAAAAATATTTGCGGGGAAAATCAAAACTGGTATGGAGGTTGCACATATTGCACGTGATGGAAAAATTAAAAAATGTCGTTTGACGTCACTCATGACTTTTGTCGGACTCGGTCGTGTGGATTCGAATGAAGCAAGCGCTGGTGACATTGTCGCGATATCGGGGGTTTCTGATATTAATATTGGTGAAACGATCGCTGACCCATTGAATCCGATTGCCCTGCCTTTACTTGAGATTGACGAACCGACTGTGAAAATGACTTTTACAGTTAACGATTCTCCTTTTGCAGGCCGAGAAGGGCAATTTAATACTTCAAGACAAATTCGTGCCCGACTCATGAAAGAGCTGGAGACTGATATGGCATTGCGTGTTGAAGATTCGACAGATGGTAAATGGATTGTGTGTGGTCGTGGTGAATTACATTTAGCGATTTTGATTGAACGTTTGCGTCGTGAGGGTTATGAGTTTCAGGTTTCTCGTCCGCAGGTAATTGCCCGAATTGTCGACGGTCATACGCTTGTACCTTATGATCAGATATTTGTGGAGGTTCCGGAACAATACGGTGGCGCAGTCATCCAATCGCTCGGCGCGCGCAATGCCGAAATGCAGGAAATGAGTTCCAAGAACGGCATAACCCATTTGGAATTTATTGTGCCGACACGTGGTCTGTTCGGGTATAAGAATGAATTTTTGACTGCGACGAAAGGGCTTGGCATCATGAACACTTTGTTTTATGACTATTTGCCTGATAAGGAAAACTGGAAAGAACGTGAACAAGGTTCATTGGTGGCACACGAGTCGGGAGAGACACGATTATATGGCTTGCTTGCAATTCAGGATCGTGGTGAAATGTTTGTCGGGCCGGGGGTTGAAGTATATTATGGACAAGTGGTGGGACAAAATTCAAAAAAAGGCGATATGCGCGTGAATGTTTGTAAAGAAAAAAAATTATCAAATATGCGTTCCAAAGGTGATGGGGTATCAGAACATTTCAATGCGCCAAAAGAAATGACTCTCGAAGATTCTCTCGCTTATATCGGCGATGATGAATTGGTCGAAGTGACACCGAAATCGGTACGCATTCGTAAAATGATCTTGGATGAAAACGAACAGCGCCGTCTCGAAAGAGGTCTCCTCTAAAATAAAAATCCACCCCGATGGAGGTGGCTTTGATGCGGTGTATTAGAAATTTATGGACCACGTGGAAACACCTTGCGGGTTTATGTGGTATTTTTCTAATCCCGCCTCCTTGATGCAGTTCTCATGTAACATATAACCATCCCAACGATATACAGTCACAATTGGGTCGTTGGTTTTAATTTCGTTCGGGTCTGTGGTTAAGCTGTGTTTTATGACTAGCCACTGCCCGGCAGACAGTATGGCGACAAGTTCCTGTCGGACTGCTGTTGGTGATGGTCGCGATTCAGATCTTTGGATAACTTTCGCGGTGGTATAGTCATTTATTATCTCAGCACGATTTCCGGCCACACTGATGAAGGCGAGTACTCGTTTTTGCCCCTTGATTATTTTTTGGGCAGGCACTATTACGATTTCCTTGTTTCGCAGGTATTCTAGCGAGAATTCTCCAATGATTCTTGGAGTCGAAATCAGTTTTCTGTCGGTATCGCCTCGACGAATGGATCCGTTGAGATAGCGCTTGGCGCTGGCCTCATCGGTGGTTGGCGGGTTGATGATTGCCCCGGTTTTTTCATTTATGATGGTATAGACTAGTTCGTGACCTAATTTGAGATCGACTCGAATTTTGATTGGTGGCGCACCTCCTACGAGGGTCAGTTGGTTATCTACAAATTGCCAAGAATAGGACTTGTTTTCATGTATCATGCTTTCTCCTGTATTGAAAAGAGCTGAAAATAGCTGGATTAAGCTTATGTTATTTTGGATAAAAAGTCAAGAGGGTTGGTGGTTTGGGGGATTTGCCAGTCAGGTGAAAAAGTTATATAATTAGCGCAAATAATAGAAATCTTATGTCAAATACAGATAAAAAAAACAATAAAAGTTATATAAAACAAACACTGTGTTATTATTGGGACCATTCACGTCCTTATAAGGTACATTTATTTTTAGCTTTATTCGCAACGATTGTATCTCCGCTTGTGAGTGTTGTGTCGCCAGTTATTGTTCGTAATATTATCGATGCGATGTCGGGAGCGAGAGATGTGATTGATTATGGCGTCGTCTACAAATTGGTCGCTGAATTCGCAGTTGTCAGTTTTGTGGGTTGGTTCGGGTGGCGTTATATGTCGTATGCCTTGTCACGGGCGGAAAGTTTCGGTATGGCCGATTTGACGCGGACATGTTTTAATTATATCCACAAACACTCATTCACATACTTCAATAACAACTTCGTCGGTTCACTTGTGAAAAAAGTGAACCGTTTTGTGGGTGCGTATGAAACTGTTTTGGATAGAATTTATTTCAATTTCTTGCCGACTGTCATATACATCAGTACAATTTTGGGAATTCTGTTTTATAAAAATATTTGGTTAGGTGTTGGAATGCTGGTCTGGTTATTGGTATTTTCAGCGATAGTGACACAGTTTGTGAAGTACAGAATTAGTACTGATATCGAGAGAGGGGAAGCAGATTCGGTAGTGAGCGGAGTCCTCGCTGATACTTTTACCAATCATCAGTTCGTAAAAATTTGGAATGGTTTCGAGCGAGAAAAAGGGTTTTTTTCTCAGAAGGTGGATATTCTCAATAATTTACGTTACAAATCGTGGATCATGTCAACTAAATTATTTGGGGCGATCTCTTTTGTAGGATTGCTTTTGCAAGTCATCATGATTTACGGGTCAATCGTGTTATTCCGTAAAGGATCACTCAGTGTCGGTGATATTGTCATGTTGCAATCCTTTGTTATTCTCATCACGGGGAGGGTTTTTGATATCGGCCATTTGATTTCGCGCACTTTTGAGGCGATTACGGATGCGGCGGAGATGACGGAGGTTTTACAGACACCACATGAAATTGTGGACGCACCAAAAGCGGGGAAATTAAAAGTAAATGATGGTAAAATAGTTTTCGAAGATGTTGTATTTTCATATATTGAAGGCGGGGATGTACTGAATGGCGTAAATATTAATTTCGAAGCAGGTAAAAAAATTGCTTTGGTCGGTCCGTCGGGTGCCGGTAAATCCACTATCGTGAAATTGCTTTTGAGAATGCATAATTTGACCGGTGGACAAATTTTGATTGACGGTCAAGATATTGCCAAAGTGACACTGGAGTCGCTGTGGCAAAATATTGGTTTTGTGCCGCAAGATCCGATTCTATTTCACCGCAGTTTACTCGAAAATATTCGCTATGGTCGTCCAAATGCGACCGATGAAGAGGTGAAGGAAGCGGCTAAATCGGCAAATGCGCATGATTTCATCAGTAGTTTCCAAGATGGTTACAATACGCTCGTCGGTGAGCGTGGCGTGAAGCTGTCCGGTGGAGAGAGACAACGTATTGCGATTGCGCGTGCGATCCTGCGCAATGCGCCGATTTTGATTTTGGATGAGGCGACATCGAGTCTGGATTCTGAGTCAGAGAGAGAAATTCAGACCGCTCTCGAACGTTTGATGCGAGGCAAGACTTCAATTGTGATTGCCCATCGTCTCTCGACAATTATGAAAATGAATGAGATTTTGGTGATGGATGCGGGGCAAATCGTCGAACGAGGAACACATGCGGAATTGACGACGAAACGCGGTGGTCTATACGCGAAGCTTTGGTCGCTACAGGCCGGTGGTTTTATTAAGTAGTTATATTTTATTGGCAAGCTTGCTCTGCCGAAGCTCTACCCCATTGCGGGGTGGAGCGTAGGAGAGAGGATTTATTAAGTAAAATTAATGTATGCTCGACACATCAGTGCAAAAAATCAAAGACGAAAGTCAAAAAATTAAAGCCGAAGTACGTAGACAAATTCTCTCGTACATGGTCGGAGCGTTCGGAATGATTGCCGGTCTTGCTTGGAATGAAGCGATTAAGAGTTTGATTGAATACATTTTTCCAATGTCACGTAATACGTGGCTCGCGAAATTAGTCTACGCGGTAATTATTACCATCATTATCGTGACTGTGACTATACTCGTCACGAAATTCTTCTCGAAAAAGAATTCTGAAGAAGTTCAGACGAAATAACTTTATGAATTGGGGAAAAGTTGAAGAAATATTCGGAGCGGAAAAAAAATTCCGTTGGAAACAAATGAAACAGGCAGTTTTTATCGATCTGATTTCTGATTGGAATGAGGTGACAGTTTTTCCGCTCGAATTGCGCAACCGGCTAAATTCAGAAGCGCCGCTTGCAATTAACGCCGAAGAATTCAAATCCAAACAGAGTGAGTCAGGCAAAGTCTTGATTACTCTGTCCGATGACAACAAGATCGAATCAGTGCTCATGCGTCATAGTAGCGGGCGAAATACGGTTTGTGTGTCCACTCAAGTGGGCTGTCCTTTGGGTTGTGCTTTTTGTGCGACCGGTCGGCTCGGGTTCAAACGTAATTTGACCGTCGGTGAGATTTTGGATCAAGTGTTGTTTTTTTCACGTGGTTTGAAAGCAGAAGGTGTGAAAGTGACGAATGTCGTTTTCATGGGGATGGGTGAGCCGATGTTGAATTATGATGCGGTGGTGCGGGCAATCAGGGTATTGAATGATCAGCAGGGACTATCGATCGGCGCGCGTCATATTTCTGTTTCGACTGCGGGCATTGTACCGGGAATAAATAAATTATCAGCGGAAGATTTGCCGATTAATTTGGCACTGTCCCTCCACGCGGCGAATGACGAATTGCGTAAAAGTCTCATGCCGGTGGCTTGTCAGTATTCTCTCGATGATATTTTTACCGCGACAGATGGATTTATCGAAAAGACGAATCGCAAAGTCATGCTCGAATACCTCATGATTCGTGGCGTCAATGACCGTCTCTCGGATGCGAAAGATTTAATTAAACTGCTGTCGGGTCGGAGGCTCTACATGGTGAATTTGATTCGGTACAATCCGACCGGCATATTTCGCGCATCTGACGTCACGACAATTAAAAAATTTCAAGACTATTTACACCAGAATGGTGTGTACACGACGACACGCTATCGTTTCGGTACGGATATCGATGCGGCATGTGGACAATTGGCAGCTGGTAATGAATGATTGGATGTGGTAAAATGTTTGGGCTCTTAAATTTATTTTTTTATGTCACGTGAAGTAGTTTTTGATATTGAGACCATCGGCGATATTCGGAATTTTGATACCATGAAAGTCACGGTCGTTTCGATTTATGAATACGAGACAGACAGTTATCGTTCGTTTGTCGAGAGTGAGCTGAATCAGTTGTGGCCAATTCTCGAAAAAGCGGAGCGGATCATTGGATACAACAGTGAACATTTCGATGTGCCGATTTTGAATCGATATTATGCAGGTGATTTGACCCGTTTGCCACATCTCGATTTATTGAAAGTAATAAAAGAGACTTCGGGGACGCGTTTCAAATTGAACGATATTGCGAAAGCGACTTTGCAAATCGAAAAAAGCGCCGACGGTATGCAGGCGATGAAATGGTTCGAAGAAGGGAAAATTGATGAAATCAAAAAATACTGCGAGCAGGACGTGAAAGTGACCAAGGAAGTCTATGACTATGGTCGTAAAAATAAGATGATTTATTATTCGAAATTAACCGGCGAACTTCAACCGCTCGCCGTCAATTTCGATCCACCAATCGTGAAAGTGGGCGGGGCGCAGGGTGGTGGAAACAATATCAATCTCACCTTGCCTTTTTAGTAGGCTTCGAAATGAATTTGTGGAACTGGTACCTTCGCGGTGACCAGTTTCATTGTAATTGTACGTACCATTTCCGGAGCGCCGGCGAGATAATAATCATAATTCGGTAAATCGCTCGGGAGGTGTTCATTTACATAGCCGCTCGGACCCGTCCATGACTCACTCGGTTCAGACAGCACAATTTGGTATTTGAAATTTGGGAGTGTGTCAGATATTTTTTGTAATTCTTCTAAATAAAAAATATTTTCTTCATGTTTCACCCCGAAAAATAAAATGATCGGGCGCTGATCGTGATTTGCGGTGAGAAAGAGGAGGTGGCTGTACACTGGGGCGAGGCCGGTACCACCCGCCAAGTATATGAGTGGTTTATTATCAGTTTTGATATGGAAAAATCCCTGGGATTCGGTAATGTGCAGTGACGATCCAATTGCGAGATCGGTGAAGTATGTGCTCGCAAGGCCGTTTGGTAGGATTTTGATGATAAATGTGAGTTCTGGCGCATCTGGCAAATTTGCAATCGAATATGCTCGTAATTGCTCGCCGTCCGCATGAGGTATGTAGAATTGGATGAACTGTCCAGGTGTGAAAGTGAAATTGGCTGGTTTCACAATTTTAATCTCTAAAACGTCTGCCGTGAGTGATTTTTTAGTGATAAGTTTCGAGTCTAGTCTCAGGTTTTTCATAGTTTGACACTTGTTCAAAAATAATATATCATACTACGGTAGTATATATTAACTGTATCGTGTTGTAAAGTCTATGATGCAAGCTTCAAAACAATTGGACTACGCCCTACAATTCGTCCTCGCGCTCGCTGTGAATCAGGGAGAAAGATTGTCGCTGAAAAAATTTGCCGATGAAAGTGGTATCTCTTTTTTATTTTTACAAAAAATCGCTCGGGTTTTGCGCACCCACGGTCTCGTGAAGTCTGTGAAAGGTTCGGCAGGAGGCTATGTGCTCGCGCGACCTAGTGAGAAAATTTCTCTGCGTGATGTCGTCTCGGCGGTCAATGTCGGTAGTGACTTGGTAGAATGTGCGAATCCGAATGGCAAGTGTCCGCGTCAGCATAATTGTCGTGCCAAAAAAGTGTTTATCGATTTGAACAAACACATGATGGCGTATTTAGAAAAAATTAATTTGCATGAAGCTGTGAAATAATTATGTCATTTTTAGTTAAACCAAAAACCAAAAAAATCGTCTACCTCGATCACGCGGCGACTACACCGCTCGATTTGAGTGTGGAAAGGGTGATGCGACTGTACTATACGAAAATGTTTGCGAATCCGTCGGCTCTTTATGATCCGGGTAGGGAAGTGAATGGTGCGCTGAATGATGCACGTCGTCAGGTGGCCGAAATTATCGGTGCACTTCCGGACAATATAATTTTCACATCAGGTGGTACTGAAGCGGATAATTTGGCGATTTTTGGCGTGATGCGGGCCGCAGCGAAAACTGATCCAAAGAAAAAACATATAATCACAACCAAAATTGAACATCATGCGGTCTTGCGTGCTTGTGAGATTCTCGAGAGCGAAGGATTTGAGGTTACATATTTGGAACCAGATAAAACAGGCTTCATTTCAGCAAAAAAAGTTATGGAGGCTTTGCGTCCAGAGACGATTTTGGTCGCTGTCATGTACGCGAACAATGAAATTGGTACAGTGGAACCGCTCGCAGATATCGGTCGAGAGATTTTGAAATGGCGTAAAACTAATAATACTGTTTATCCATATTTCTTTTCGGATGCTTGTCAGGCAGTCGGAGCACTCGATTTGAATGTGGAAAAATTACATGTCGATCTGATGAGTGTGAACGGTGGGAAAATTTACGGTCCGAAAGGCACAGGGTTTTTGTATAGACGTCGTGGTGTGAAAATTGCGCCTCTGCAATACGGTGGACATCAAGAATTCGGTGTGCGAGCGGGAACGGAAAATATTCCGGGTGTAGTCGGCCTCGCGACAGCATTCGCATTGGCTGAAAAGAAAAAATTGAAAGAAAATGCTCGCTTAATAAAATTACGTGACTATTTTTTTGCCGAATTGAAAAAGCGCATTCCGAAAATATTATTGAATGGTCCGGAGTTGGGAGATGAACGATTGCGTTTGCCGAACAATCTCAATGTTTCTTTTTTGAATATCGAAGGTGAGGCATTGCTTCTGTATTTGAATGAATATGGTATATATTGTTCGACTGGTTCCGCGTGCGATTCGGCATCATTGAATCCATCACATGTGCTCATGGCGATTGGCCTACCATATGAATACGCGCACGGCAGTTTGCGTTTCACACTCGGTCGCGAGACGACGAAGTCGCAGATTGATTATGTTCTCCGGTATTTGCCAGAAATTGTTGAGAAGTTACGTTCTATTTCACCGGTGAATTTGGATGTGGATCCAGAGAAAAAACAGCATCCGAATTATTGGCAACGATAAATTTATGAAAAAAGCAATTCATGGTCGCGACAAAACAGGGAATTCGTGGGTCTATACAGATATTGTGAAAGATCATTTTTTCAATCCGCGTAATTTATTGCCACAAGGTCAGGAGAGTGGTTATGAAGCGGACGGTGTCGGTCGAGTCGGGTCGCCGGCTTGTGGCGATGAGATGGTCATCTGGATCAAAGTTGATCCGAAGAGTGAAAAAATAAAAGAGTGCAAATGGCAAACATTTGGTTGCGGTTCGGCAATCGCTTCCACTTCGATGTTATCGGAGATGGTGGTGGAAAAAGGCGGTATGACAGTCGAGCAAGCGATGAAAATCAGCCCGAAAGATATCATGGACCGTCTCGGTGGCCTGCCCGCACGCAAAATTCATTGTTCCGTACTAGGCGACAAAGCCCTACGTGGGGCGATCAATGACTGGTTCCGCAAATCAGGACAAAATGATCGGATAGTACAGGAAAGTTCACGGCTCGTCGATAAGGTTTTGAAAATTACTGATAAAGATATCGAAGACGCTGTATTGGATGGTGCGCGGACTTGGGAAGATCTGGATCGCAAATTGAAAGTCGGTTCGGGAGAAGAATCAGCCAGACACGAAATCGAACAATTATTACGTTTTTATTCAGAAAAATATTTTGGTAAAGAAAACTAACTATTTATTATGCTCAAAATCGACAAAGACAAATGTATCGGTTGTGGCGCTTGCGCTGCGGTTTCACCAAAAATCTTCACATTGAATGAAGATGAAGGCAAAGCAGAAATTATTGCGGACGCAAAAATGGATGACAAACAAATCAAAGAGGCGATGAGTGTGTGTCCGACTGAAGCAATCGAGAAATAGTATGAACGACATTCTCGAATCCGCGCGGAAAAGTCCCGCCAAAATTACAAAAATTATCGTCGATCGCAACAAATGCATCGGCGCTCGTTCCTGCGTCTTCATGGCGCCAGGTGTGTTCGCTATGGATGACAAAAACCTCGCCTACATCGTCGATCCTGATGCTGCGGATGATGATATGCTCATGATGTCGGCGCAATCGTGTCCTGTGCATGCGATTGAATTGTTTGGTGAAAATGGTGAAAAATTGTTTCCGCGTGAGTAAATAGTTTAAGTCACCAATAGTATTGTTTAAAGTAGTATGAAAAAAGCAGAGCGATATATAGTAAAAAAATTCGAGCTGGAATTAATCGATCCGAAAACACGAAAATCGCGCAAGCGGCTGGGTGAACTTTTGGCGGATGATTTTTTTGAATTTAACCAGGGTGGGGGAATTTCTACAAAACAGACGATTGTCGAGGGTTTACCAAATTGCCCAGAGGAAGAAATTGAGGTTCGTAATTATGAAGAAAAGAAATTATCTTCAACTATTGTTTTGGTTCACTATATTGCCGATAGAAAAATTTTGAAAAGTGGAAAAAAGCATTGTACGCTGTGCAGTTCAATTTGGCAGAAGAAAAGTAATAAGTGGAGGATGGTGTTTTTTCAAGGAACGCCATGTATATTAAAATAACCGAACCCGCGCAGATGCGGATTCGGCTGAGTAGGAAAGGGCGAGGTAGACTACGGTGTTAGGACAACTCTCGAAAGCCCGTTTGTCAGCTCTGGGATGGGAATACCGTTTCTCATGTCGACGATACATTGATTATCCCAAAGGAGGGTTAATTCTTCTGTGTACATCGGTGGATGTTTGACGAGGATTTTGTCTGGATTGCCGTCCACGTTCGTTCGCACGACCGTCCATTTTGCCCCGTTTCCACATCGGATGTAATCCTTGGGTTTTAGCGCCCTCCATTCCACTTGGGTTATGAGGGTAATGTCTTGCATTGGGGACCAGTTGGTAGGCATAGCTCACTCCGTTTGTGGTGCGGGTATGATGGTCACGGAAGGGTGGTTGAGTTCAACTATAATGGCCCACTCTTCCTCGAGAAGAATTTGATTGGTCATTTGATCAAATACCAAACCTTCATCATCGTCTCGATCTTCGTAGACTGTGGATATTACTCTTGGGTTGTGGGGGTCACGTGAGAGCACTTTCCAGATGCCACCATTGGCGTCTTTGAGTATATCGCCTCTTTTTAGGCTAACCCACTGTTCCCATGTGATTGGGGTTTGCATTTTCACCATATCGTACCTCCACTGTTTGACGACTTTTCGATGGTACCACCACTTCGGACTGATTGTCAAGCCAAAAACTTGCCTTTTCACCCCTTTTTTGCTAAAATGACTGTGAAAATAATATATATGAATATAGGCAAGCTATATGTCGTCGCGACACCGATTGGCAATCTCGGGGATATGACTTTGCGGGGGGTAGAGACCTTGCGGACGGTGGATGCGATTTTGTGTGAAGACACGCGTGTGACAGCCAAATTGTTGGCTCATTTTGAGATATCGAAACCATTAATCGCGGCACATGAGCACAATAGTGGTAATATTGTTCAAAAGATTAGTCAAATGCTCGAAGAAGGGAAAAATTTGGCGATGGTGACCGATGCGGGCACGCCTGGTATCTCTGATCCGGGCAATCGTTTGATTGAGAATTTGCTCGCGATTCATTCTGATCTGGAAGTAGTTTCTATTCCTGGTGCGTCTGCCGTGGTAGCACTTCTCTCGGTCTCCGGTTTTGCGACAGACAAATTTTATTTTGGCGGTTTTCCGCCACACAAGGGTCGTGAATCATATTTCCGTGAATTGGCCGTACGTGATGAGACGCTCGTATTCTATGAATCACCGCATAGGATTTTGAAATGTTTTGGTGAAATTTCGAAATATTTTTCTCCAGAGAGACAAATTGTTGTCGGTAGGGAATTGACGAAAAAATTCGAAACCATTTATCGTGGAACGGTTGGTGGAATCGCCTCGATGTCAATTCCAGATCGCGGCGAGTTTGTCATTGCTATTAAAAACAAATAAAATTTATGTCCAAATACTACATCACCACCACTCTCCCATACGTGAACTCCGATCCACACATCGGATTTGCTCTCGAAATCGTCCAAGCGGACGTGCTCGCTCGCTATCACAAATTAATGGGGGACGAAGTGGTCTTCAATACGGGTACTGATGAGCATGGTCTGAAAATATTTCGGAAAGCAGAAGAAAATGGCGAAGATGTTCAGACCTATTGTGATCGTTATGCGGCGCGATTCAATGATCTCGGCAAAGCTCTGAATTTGAGTTATACAAATTTCATCCGCACGACTGATCCAGCGCATATCGCGGCGGCGCAAGAATTTTGGAATCGTTGTCTCGAAGCGGGGGATATTTACAAAAAGAATTATAAAATAAAATATTGTGTTGGTTGTGAACTTGAGAAAACCGATTCGGAATTGGTCAATGATCGTTGTCCAATTCATCCGAATTTGGAAATTGAAATGATTGATGAAGAAAATTATTTCTTCCGTTTTTCTAAATTCCAGAAGCCTTTATTGGATTTCTATTCTGCTCATCCTGATTTCGTTGTGCCTGATAGTCGTTTCAATGAGATAAAAGCATTTGTGGGGAGAGGTCTCGAGGATTTCAGTATCTCTCGTCTCAAATCCAAAATGCCTTGGGGAATTGCCGTACCAGGAGACGATACGCAGGTAATGTATGTGTGGTTCGATGCTTTGATCAATTATATCTCTACTTTGTCATGGCCAAAGGGCGAGGATTTCAATGATTTTTGGCCCGGTACGCAAGTGGCAGGCAAAGATAATTTGCGCCAACAGACGGCAATGTGGCAAGCAATGCTCCTCTCGGCAGGGGTTAATCCATCAAAACAGGTTTTCATTCACGGCTATGTGACGGCTGATGGGCAGAAGATGAGTAAATCACTTGGTAACGTGGTGAATCCATTTGATGTGGTCAAAAAATATGGTACTGATGCAGTGCGGTATTATTTACTCGGTGCGATGTCATCGTATGAGGATGGCGATTGGTCGGAAACGCGTTTTCGGGATTTCTTCGGAGCACATCTCGCGAATGGTGTCGGAAACTTGACTCAGCGTGTCGTCACGATGGTCGAGAAATACTGTGATTCGAAAGTACCGGAAAAATCTGAACCGATGGGAATAAATATAAATGATTTGTGGAGCGAGTATGATGCAAATTTGGATGCATTTCGCTTCGATGAACTCGTCGGGCGAATCAATCGTTTCGTGAAGAATCTCGATCAAGATATTTCGACTGATAAACCATGGGAGAGAGCGAAGCAGGGTGAAGATGTGGCGCCGGCATTGTATCGTTGGCTCGAGGGTCTGCGACATCTTGCTGTTGCATTATTGCCGGTGATCCCAGGCACGGCAGAAAAAATATTATCAGTACTCGGAGTGTCGGGCGCGGATTTGTCGGCGGAGAATCGAGTTTGGGGAAAACTTGAAAAAAATGGTATAATTACCAAAGGGGAAGCGTTATTCCCGAGATTATAATTATTTAATATGAGTTTTTTCGACATCGTCCTCATCATAATCATTGCTGGTTTTGGATTATTCGGTTTTTGGTTCGGAATCGTGCATACGATTGGATCGCTCGTCGGTACAGTCGCCGGTGCGTTCATCGCTTCACGTTTCTATGAACCGCTCGCGGGTTGGCTCATGGGTGTGACAGGTTGGGGAGAGAATGTTTCGAAAGTGGTCATGTTTATCGTGATATTTATCGTCATTAATCGTTTGGTTGGTTTTGGTTTTTGGCTCGCAGATCGGGTTTTCAGTGTCGTCACCGATTTACCATTTATCCGTTCACTCAATCGTTTGCTTGGTTTACTGTTCGGTGTTTTCGAAGGTATGCTCACGATTGGTCTCGCGATATATTTCATCGAACGTTTTCCATTGTCTGAACCATTCATGCAGAGGGTGGCTGAATCCATGATTGCACCGATTTGCTCGACGATGGCCTATGTCCTCGTACCACTTCTACCGCAGGCGATTCAAATGCTCAAATCCACCGTGGATTACGTGAAGAATATAATTGTCTAGTAGCTAAATGACGAGAGAGCGCCACACGGCGCTTTTTCTCTCTCTATTATGAAAAAAAATGTTTTAATAATTTCTGCAGTCATACTCGCGCTATTTGTCATCGCGCTGATTATTGGCGCGTATGTGAATCGTGATATTTCATTTTCGCATTCAAATTCATTTCCTGTCATTCGCACGATTGCAGGAGAGAAAATAATTACAGAGACACATTTCGCATCGCCAAGCGCTGAATCTGATTATGCAAAATATTTTTCTACGGATTCACAATTCGAGAAGTTCTCCGTCGATGTTATCGGTATGGTGATTCCACATCATCTGGTCGCAGGGCAAATTATTGCTGATACATTACGCGCTGCCGAGAAAGCCGATCCGAAATTAATTGTTCTCATTACACCTGATCATTTCGCACTCGGACGTAAACAAATTTCATATTCATTGGCTGATTGGCGTACACCATTTGGCCTTCTTTCTGGTGCTGATAGTTCGGTCGCTGAGACGATGCGCTCTTTGAAATATGTCACTAATGATGAAAAAGTATTTGAAACTGAACACGCGGTCGCGGGGACGGTTTCTTTCATTGAGAAAATCTTTCCTGATGCGCGGGTTCTGCCAATTACAATCAAGCAGGGGACTGATGCGGGTAAAATTAAATATTTGGCGAATGAATTAAATAAACTTGCTCCGAAACAAACACTTTTTGTCGCGTCGGTTGATTCATCACATTTCCAAACAGAAAACGCGGCAAATTTTCATGATGAAATGACGAGAAATATTTTGGAAAACGCGACGACCAATGGTTTGACGCGAGTGGAAGTGGATTCACCTGAATCTCTACGCCTTTTGTTTGAAGTTTTGAAATTACGTGGTGCACAAAAACTGGCCGGAATTACACATAGTAATTCAAATCAAGTATTGCACGCGAATGCAAATTCGGTGACAAGCTATTTTGGATCATACTATACTTCAGGAATTCCAGAGAAAACTTCGCAAGCGAGTATTTTGTTTTTCGGGGACATGATGCTCGGACGAAATGTCGAAAAAGTAATAAGTGCAAGTGGTACGGATTCGATTTTGGCGAAGCTGGCAGGGGAGGAGAATCGTTTTTTCTCCGGAATGGACCGGATTACGGCAAATTTGGAAGGACCGTTTGCGGATAAATATCGACCGACCAGTAAATCGATCGCTTTTCGTTTCGATCCTGCACGAATTTCCATTCTCACAAAATATAATTTTTCATTCGTTGATCTCGCGAACAATCATATGATGGATATGGGACGAGATGGTTTCGCGGAGAATAAAGCAAATTTGGCCAAAGCGCAAATTGGATATTATGGGGCGCAATATTCTTTTGGCCCTGAATCTGTCTATCATGATGAAATTAACGGTTTGAAATTTGCCTTTATTTCTTTCAACGATACTGATTTCAAAGTTGATGAGATTCAATTGGTAAAAATGATTGCAGAGGAGAAAAAGAATAGTGATTTTGTGATTATGTCGCCACACTGGGGTGAGGAATACAAATATTTGTCATCAAATACGAGACAGCGAACTTTGGCCAAAAAAATGATTGATGCAGGCGCCGATATGATCGTCGGACATCATCCTCATGTCGTACAAGAAATGGAATACTACAATGGCAAGCCAATTTTTTATTCTCTCGGCAATTTCGTCTTCGATCAGTATTGGTCCGAAAATACGCAGAAGGGTCTCGCTGTCGGAGCGGTGTTTGTGGAGGGTGAGTCGCCGAAATTGTATCTGTTTCCACTTCAATCAGCTGGGTCAAAAGTGGCTCAGATGGTGAAAGTATTTCGAGACAAATTTATTGCCGAATTTCGAAAGGCGGGGAGGGCGAGTGTGGTGGAGTGGGTGAATGTGGTGTTCTAGTTGATTTTTAGAGAATTTTCAAATATAATACAGTGAATAATATATATATAATTACAAAAATATGCTCGATAATAATATCGCGCCGGCGGGAGGGCCGACATACACAGTGCGGGGGCCGAGTCGGACTTGGGTAATCGTTGGGGTTGTTTTGGCTTTGGTTGTCTTCGCGGGCGTCGGCTCTATCATATACAGTGGAGTGAAAAACTCTGGAAAAACAGTAGGACCTGATGAAAATGGTGTAGTGACTTCGTCACAATCGGGTGAAATAAATTATGCACCGACCGGAGAAATTCTCTCTGATAGTTTTGGTAAATACGAATTGAATGGTGAAGGTTTCCGAGATTATTCTGTCATGCTCGACGGCGAATCAATTCAGATGAATTGGTATTCACCAGCGCGACAGGTGGAGACGAGTAAGAAGAATGAAATGCTCGTGGTGGCGGAGCCATATTATGATCAGCTTTTGAAAAGTAATTCACCGGATGATAGTCTTTGGTATGAAATTCCAAACACGAGTTCGACAGTGAATTTGCAGGTGGTCTATTTGTATGAAGCAGGTGAAATTGCGAAACCAGATTCTTTGGCCGGAAGAAAAGTGTATTACATGTTGGCGTCTGATTTCGGAGCGTTGGTGAATAAGTTAGCAATTTATGATGAGGCTACGAAAAAATTTGTGAAATTGGCGGTTGACGAACAGGATATTCCGATGAAGTTGGACCCTCGTTCAATGGATGATACGATGCCGACCTATGCTCCTGCATTTTTTTCTGGTTATGTTATTGATAATGTACGTGCTGCGATCGAATTATCACCAAATTTGAAAATTAGTATCTCTGATAAAGATTCTACATATTTATATCCGATTGGAACATACAACAAACCATTTGATTATGTTGTCACAAATTCTGATGGTTCGAAGAACGTATATCAGGGTTATCCGCCTGTCGATAACATCGGTGGTATAATTGATGCGAAAAGGGGGACGAACGTGAAAGATGAGTTGAATGCTGTGGCCCTCGCAGGCGCAAAAGATGTTGGTGATATTTATTATTTCGGGCTCGGGTACGCTGTGAAGCGTGTAGATGGGTCAGCCGCGACTCTCGAAGTCATGCCGAGTTTTGCGACCGTAGATCCGAATTCGAAGCCAAATGAAAATTTGCGTCTCGATATTGCTTGGAATGATAAAATTGCGACAGCGACGGATACTTTTGATTTCCTCGGGCCGTTCCGTGTGGCTTGTGGTATGGTGATGTATTCAGGGCAATCAATAGTGGATGAAGTACCAGGTTTCGATCCAAAAAATCTGCAGGTTGTCGGTCATGCGAGTAATGGCGACGAAATTTATGAGTTGAAAAATGCCAAGAATAATCCGTATTTGAATAAATTAGCCGATGCTTTTCAGTTCACTTCTCAGTTGATTGCGTGGGGTGAGACGGCATTATCTGAGAAATTTAACTCAGGTGAACTGTCTAACGATGATCTGGGTGAGTATTTCAATAAATATCATCAGGTATTTTTTTGGAAAGATCCAATCGGTCATTATCACGCCTTCAAAAAACATTCTCTCCAGACACTGGCCGAGTGTGGCAAACCAGTAATCTATCTCTATCCTGAAAAAACTTTGACCGCTAATGTACAAGTGACACCAAACGGTGGATTCTCAAAAACCAATCCTGACTACGGAATCGGTGGTTGGAATGTCGTGGCTGAACCAAATGGAGCACTCACAAATTTGGAGAATGGTTTAAATTATCCATATTTATTTTGGGAGGGTAAAGCGTATAGTTATGACGCACCGACAAAAGGTTTTGTATTGAAACGAGAAAATGTCGATCGTGATATGAATAAAATTCTCGCTAAGTATGGTTTGAATGAAAAAGAGTCTGCGGATTTCATGGAATTTTGGGGAGAGAAATTAAAAGTGAAACCGTATGTATTCGTCGGCTTCCTCACAAACAAGGAATTTGATCCGATTGCACCACTCGCTGTTTCGCCAGCACCACAGACAGTGATTCGCATATTTATGGACTACACACCGCTTGATTCTGACATGTATGTCAGTGCGCCACAGATTACTACGCCAGTGCGTTCTGGATTCACTGTCGTCGAGTGGGGCGGAAGACCTCGATAATTATTTATGATTGACACACATTGTCATTTACAGTTCAACGCCTATAAAGAGGACGGCGAAATTGTGTATGAGCGTTGCCGTGAAAAAGGCACGCTCTTGAACGTGGTCGGTTCACAAATTGACACCAGCATTCGCGCGGTGGAATTTGCGGAGGCGCATGAAGGGGTTTACGCGACAGTTGGGCTGCATCCGGTACATTTATTTAGTACCGAGGTGGATGAAGGTGAAGTCGCTTTCAAATCACGTGAAGAAAAATTTGATTATTCGACTTATCAAAAATTGGCCGAACACGAGAAAACAATCGCAATCGGGGAGTGCGGTCTCGAATTATTTCATTTGCCACCAGATGCCGATCGGGGGGAAATAATTAAAGTTCAAAAAGCGGCGTTTCGCGAACAGTGTCAACTGGCGCATGATTTGAATTTACCACTTGTGATTCATGTGCGTGATGCTTATGTGGAAATACTCGATGCGATTCGGGAATTCAAAAAAGAAGAGCTGAATGTACGCGGTGTGATTCATTGCTATACAGGTAATTGGACGAACGCTCAACAATTTCTCGACCTCGGTTTTTATTTAGGCTTCACCGGTGTCGTCACTTTTCCTGCGAAGAAAACAAATCCGATTCCGCAAAACGAATTAATTGGAGTAGTGAAAAATTGTCCACTGGATCGCATGCTCATCGAAACCGATGCCCCATATCTCGCACCCCAGAAATATCGTGGTGAACGCGCTGAACCGTGGATGGTCGAAGAAGTAGCCGCGAAAATTGCCGAATTGCGTGGTATGACCGTTTCTGAAATTGAAAAAATTACGGATGAAAATGCGCATCGGCTGTTCACGAAGATGAAATAATTTCTAAATAATAAAACCACCATTGCTGGTGGTCACAGGCGTGAGCGGTTGAGCCGTTCACGTCTGAAAGTGCTAGATGCCGGTAGGGAATGGAATCAGGATCCTTTCTCTGAGACGTTCCTCAGTATCTCTCTGTTCGATAAATGCATCCAATTCTTCCTCTGATGTTCCGATTTCCTCGAGGTCGAATTTACCCAAGACAGCGAAGTGTCGAATTTCTTCGACAAGTGTTGGCTTGTCTCGATACCATGCCCCCGGAATCCCATCAATCTCATCAGGATATTCGAGTGCCTCGAGAAGCGCAACCGCTTTGAATGCATATGCATAACGGACAGCCTCAAGGAGAGTTTCAGAGTCAATCTGCAGGTCGCTTGCCATAATCAATGTGGCGAGATAGTCAGGCTGTAGTCTTGTGCAGAGGGCGAACACACAATCTTCCGTCAGTTCCTTATATGCCTCTGCCGCAATCTGGTGCCGGATCTTTTGATCAAGTGTGACTAATTCTGCCCGTTCAGCAGTGTCGAACAGTTCAGTAATGCTGTAGCCGAACTTTTTCTTTGCCTCGGTATCGGCTCTTTCGATTAGGTATTTCACACTGTAACTGCTCTCCACCTCTGCCTTATTTGTGGGAAACAGCAGGTCGCTATCAGCGAGTTGTCGCAAGTTTTCCAGAAACTTAACGGTCGCAGCGCGTGCATAAGCGAGCTTGATTTCTTCAATTTCGGAATCATCTAGGGGTACACTACATGCGTACTCTTCATTTGTCGACCGGAAGGTTTCTATGAACTTTGTTGTAAGGAACCATCCTGTCAAGTCACTGTGCCGGACGTATGCTTGATCGGGCAACAGAGGGTTTTGCATGGCTCGGTAAATATCCATGTCATGTTCAGAAGCAGCTTTTGCTTTGACTCGTTTTTCAATTTCTCGGAAGGTAGATTCAGAGACAATACTGAATGTGCAGATGCCTTTTGCCGAATGGAGGCATTCTTTGGCTTTGGTCAGAGTAGTACAAACCTCTACCTTCCTTTCCTCTTCTTTTTTGTATGCGGTTGAGAATGTCCATGTGGTCAAACCAATTACCGCGAGAATGCAGACAGCGACTGTTATTCCAAGGTACCATTTTTCCTTTGTTTTCATTATAAACCCCTTTGTGAAGCCACAAATAGCGGCGTTGTTAATATGCAAAACTGTCATTATAGTAGTATATTTTGGCTAACTTGTCAATATCTATTTGTGTGTAAGAGCCAAATTTTTCAAATCCCTTGACCAAAGCAATAATATGCTGTAAAATATGGGCGTTCGTAAAAAATATGGCAAATAAAGGAATTTCGAGACAAACGACCTTACTTGGTATGCGGATTATCGGTGATTTCGGCGCCACGATCGCTGTGCCGGTGATTTTGTTCGTCATTGTCGGACAATGGCTCGATGCACGTTACACAGGAGGAAAAAATTATTTCACGATTGCCGGATTCGTACTCGCCGCGCTAATTACCGCTCGATTAGTTTATCGGCGCGCGAAATATTACGAAAAAGCCTTCAAAGAAATCAACCAAAAGAAAAATTAATAATTATGCATATTCCCACACTCGCGCCCGAAGTTGTATTCCATGTTAGTAAATATGCGGTGACAAACACAATGATAAATGTTTGGATTGCCATCGTCATTTTGTTAATATTCGGACTCATCATTCGTCGGAGTGTTCGTCTGAAACCGACACGCTTGCAAAATGTCTGCGAGTATTTTCTCGAACTTATTTTGGGTTATTTCGATCAAGTGACGGGTGAGAGAAAAAAAACTTTACGATTTTTACCAATCGTCGGTTCAATCTTCTTTTTCATTTTACTTTCCAATTGGCTCGGACTGCTCCCGGGTACTGGCTCTCTCACATACGGACACACGATGCTGTTACGTCCAGCGAACACTGATTTGAATTTGACCCTCGCCATGGCCTTGGTCTCAGTATTTGCTTCACATGTCTTCGCATTTTTCTCGATTGGTGTTTTCACTCATCTAAATAAATTTGTTCAAATCGGTTCACTCGTGAAAAGTGTTCGTAAAGGTCCAGTCGCGATACTCACAGCGGTGGTAGAATTCGCTGTCGGTTTGATTGAAATCGTCAGTGAAGCTGCGAAAGTGGTTTCACTTGCACTTCGTTTATTCGGAAATATTTTTGCGGGTGAAGTTTTAATTTCAGTAATTTCTGCGCTTGTCGCGGCACTCGTGCCGACGCCGTTCATGTTACTTGAATTGCTTGTTGGGCTTATTCAGGCTTCGGTATTCGCGATGCTCACGCTCGTTTACCTCACGACCGCGTCCTCTGTTCCACACGGTAGTGAAGAACATCATTGATATCAGCCGATCGCGCTTCGTTTACGCGGAGCGTATTCGGCCGACATCGGCCATTAATTCATAACGACTGTCCGCGAGGTAAAAAACTTTTCCAAAAGATCCCTCGGACGGCTCCAGTCACAAAAACTATGGATCACGCATCCGTATTGGTATTAGCCAAAGGTTTGACGATGGCTATCGGTGGTATTTTCCCAGCTTTCGCGATCGGCAAGATCGTGTCAAAAGCGATGGAAGCAATCGGTCGCAACCCAGAAGCAGGCGAAAAATTGTTCGTCCCAATGCTTCTCGGTGCTGCTTTTGCTGAAGCTATCGCCATCTACGCGCTCGTCGTCGTTTTCACATTGAAGTAATTTGTTTGGTCGGATCGATTTGGTCCGGCCGCTAGAAATTATTTTACATAATTATATGAATACAGTTCACGCAACCGAAACAGAAGTCGAAATGCCGGCAAGTGAAGGCGCTCATGCTGAAGTCGCCGTCGCGAACCAGAGTGTCGCCGCGTCGCTCGGGTTGAATACACAATTATTTGTTTTTCAATTAGTCAATTTCGTCATTGTCGCCCTGATTTTGTGGTACATGATTTTGAAACCTTTGACGAGTAAATTGACAGAACGTAAGAAAATTATCGATGAGAGTCTGGATCGCGCGAAAGAAATCGAGACAACACTCGCGATGAGTCAAAATAAATATCAGGAAGTGATCGATGATGCGAAAAGTGAGGCGGCTTCGATCGCCGAGGCGGCATATACCGAGGGGGCGCGTATTACCGAAGACATGAAAAATAAATCGAAAAGAGAAATTGAATTACTCGTCGATCAGGCGAAGCGTAATATTGCGATTGAGAAAAAAGAAATGCTCGAAGCGGTGCGTACTGAGGCGGCTGATATGGTCGTCGCGGCACTTGAAAAAATTCTTGGCGAAAAAATGGATCCGAAAAAAGATCATAAATTGGCGGAAGCAGCGCTCGACAAAATGCGTGAATAATTTATGAAAAAGAAAAAAATATCCAATCGACAATTTGCGGAAGCGCTCTATGAAATTTCGGAGAATCAGACGGGGAAGAAATTGACGGAAGCGGTGGTCGCCTTCGCACGATATGTAGCGGAAGCGAGACGGGTGAAGCAAATTCCGAAAATCATCGAAGAATACGAAAGGTATGCGGGTGAGATGCGCGGTGAACATGAAATAAAAATCACGACCGCACACGGACTCGCGACAGACACAGAGAAATCAGTACGAAAAGTGTTCGGCGCGAAGACAAAAATTATTGAAAATAAGGATGAGAAAATAATTGGCGGATTGATTATCGCGGTCGGTGACAAAATTCTCGATGCCAGCATAAAGACCGAATTGGAACAGTTGCGTCGAAAAATGAAATCTTCAACTAAACTCAAATAATTATATGTCAACTAATACAATTGTCGAAGAGTTAAAAAAACACATTGCTGAATTTCAAAAAACTGTCTCGGTCGAAGAGGTCGGTCAGGTGATCGAAGTGGGTGACGGTATCGCGCGCATGTCTGGCCTATCACAGTGTCAGGCACAAGAGATGCTTGAATTCGCTGGTGGTGTATATGGTGTGGCTTTGAACCTCGAAGAAGAAACTGTCGGTGCTATGATTCTCGGTGACTATGGGAAAATTAAGGCGGGTGACACGGTGAAACGCACGGGCAGAATTTTATCCGTACCGGTCGGTGACAAGCTCACAGGGCGCGTGGTGGATGCACTCGGTCAACCAATCGACGGTAAAGGTGATATCAAAACTGATAAATTTTATCCAGTTGAAAAAATTGCTCCGGGTGTAATGACACGTGAACCGGTGCATGAACCAGTGCAGACAGGTATCAAATCGATTGATGGTATGTTCCCAATCGGTCGGGGACAGCGTGAACTTATCATCGGTGATCGTCAGACCGGTAAGACTGCAATCGCAATCGATGCTATCATCAATCAAAAAGGCCAAAACATGAAGTGTATCTATGTAGCGGTTGGTCAGAAAGAATCAAAAGTGGCGCGTATCGTGGCGCAATTACAGGAAACCGGTGCAATGGAATATACGACCGTCGTCGTGGCGGGTGCGTCTGATCCGGCATCAATGTCATTTATCGCTCCGTATTCAGGTGTAGCTCTCGCGGAATATTTTGCTGATAAAGGTGAAGATGTACTCATCGTCTACGATGATCTCACGAAACAAGCCTGGGCATACCGTGAAATTTCCCTCTTACTTCGTCGTCCACCAGGTCGTGAAGCATATCCGGGTGATGTTTTCTATTTGCATTCCCGTCTTCTCGAACGTGCTTGTAAATTGAACGAGGCCAATGGTGGTGGTTCAATCACTGCCTTGCCAATTATCGAAACACAAGCGGGCGATGTATCGGCCTATATCCCGACGAACGTTATTTCCATTACCGATGGTCAAATTTTCCTCGAAACCGATTTATTCTTCCGCGGTATTCGTCCTGCTATCAATGTCGGTCTCTCGGTGTCGCGCGTCGGTGGTGCGGCTCAACTGAAACCGATGAAGAAAGTTGCCGGCAAATTGAAATTAGCGATGGCACAATATCGTGAGCTCGAAGCGTTCGCCCAATTCGCGAGTGATCTCGATGCGGATACGAAGCGCTCAATTGATCGTGGTGCGCGTATTACTGAATTATTGAAACAACCGCAATATCAACCAGTGCCAGTCGAATTCCAGATTGCCGAAATTTATGCAATCAATAATGGATATTTCGATACTGTCGCAGTGCCACAAGTGTCTGCAAAAATTTCCGAAATGGAAAAATATTTGAAAAAATCACGCCAAGCATTACTCGAAAAATTGGCCGCTGGTAAATGGGATGAAGCAATTGAAGGCGAATTACGCGAAGCGATCGATGGTTTCAAAAAAGCTCATATTCAGTAATTGAAATTTTATGGGTGGTGGAAGTAAAATAATTAAAAGTCGCATCAAGTCCATCGGCAATACGCAAAAAATTACGAAGGCGATGGAAATGGTATCGGCCGCAAAAATGCGTAAGGCGGTCGAATCGGCATTACGCACTCGTACTTATGCTATGCTCGCATGGGAACTTTTGACGCATTTGTCCCGTGAGGCACGCGCTGATGTGCCGCTCCTCGCTGTCAGACCAGTACAGCGCCTCCTCGTCATCCTCTTCACTTCGAATCGTGGCATGTGTGGTAGTTTCAATGCGAATATTATCAAAAAAACGGCGGCACTTCTGAAAGATCCAAAAAATATTTCTCGACATAGAATTTTTGACACAGAAATTGCACCAAATGAAAATGTCGTCGTGGATGTGGTCGGAGTGGGGAAGAAGGGTGCCGAATTTGCCAAAAAAATGGGATACAATTTGGTCGCATCATTTTCTGAATTTAGTGATACTCCGACAGCGACGGATGTGATGCCAATTGCACGACTCGCGATCGAAGCATACGAAAAACAAACTTATGACAAGGTCGTAGTGGCGTACACAGATTTTCGTTCCGCGATTTTACAACTCGCGAAACTCCGACAAGTTTTACCGATTTCGGAATTTGATTTGGAAAAAATGCTATCGGATATAGATGATCGCAAAAGAGTGGAACCGGTGAAAACGGCAAAAATCGATTTATCAGAAGCACTATACGAACCAAATCCAGATGCGGTGCTCTCAGTAATTTTACCTCGACTTGTCGAAACACAAATATATCAAGCGGCGATGGAGTCTTCCGCTTCCGAACACAGTGCCCGAATGATGGCGATGCGCAATGCCTCAGATTCGGCGGATGATATGATTAAAGAGTTGAAATTGAATTACAACAAAGCCCGACAGGCTGGTATTACACAGGAGATCGCGGAGATCGCGGGTGGGGCGGCGGCGCTCGGATAATGAAAAAGTAAAAATCAAAATGTAAAATAATGGAATTTATCATAACTATATGAACAAAGGTAAAATTGCACAAATAATCGGCGTGGTGGTGGATGTGGAGTTCGCGGAAAATTTACCGGAACTTTTCAGCGCGCTTGAAATTAAATTGGCCGATGGAAAAAAGCTGGTTCTTGAAGTCGAGCAACATTTGTCGAACACGATGGTGCGCACGATCGCAATGAGTACGACAGATGGATTACAGCGCGGTCAAGAAGTCACGGATACTGGTGCCCCTATTTCTGTACCGGTCGGTCCGGAGACTCTCGGTCGCATGTACAATGTGACAGGAGAAGTTATCGATGGCAAAGGTGTGAGTAAGACGAAGAAAAAATATCCGATTCATCGTCCAGCACCAAATTTCAAAGATCAATCCACAAAATCAGAAGTGCTCGAAACTGGTATCAAGGTTATCGATCTCTTCTGCCCATTTTTGAAGGGTGGTAAGGTCGGACTATTCGGCGGTGCTGGTGTGGGTAAGACCGTCGTCATCCAAGAATTGATCCGCAATATCGCCCAAGAACACGGTGGTTATTCGATGTTCGCTGGTGTGGGTGAACGTACTCGTGAGGGTAATGATTTGTATCGAGATATGGCCGAATCGGGAGTGCTCGAAAAAACTGCGCTCGTCTTCGGTCAAATGAACGAACCACCAGGTGCCCGCGCCCGTGTGGCTCTCGCCGCGCTCGCAATGGCAGAATATTTCCGTGATGAAGAGGGGAAAGATTTGTTGTTGTTTATCGATAACATTTTCCGTTTCACACAAGCTGGTTCCGAGGTATCAGCGCTCCTCGGTCGTATGCCTTCCGCTGTAGGCTACCAACCAACTCTCGCGACTGAAATGGGTGCTCTGCAAGAACGCATCACTTCGACGGACAAAGGTTCTATCACTTCTGTTCAGGCCGTCTATGTGCCAGCTGACGATTTGACTGATCCGGCCCCAGCGACGACTTTCGCGCACTTGGACTCGACTGTCGTTTTGAATCGTTCACTTTCTGAGCTTGGTATTTATCCTGCTGTCGATCCACTCGATTCTTCTTCCACAATTTTGGATCCGCTCATCGTCGGTGAAGAGCACTATCGCACCGCGCTCGAAGTGCAGAAAGTTTTGCAGAAATACAAAGACCTTCAAGACATCATCGCCATTCTCGGTATGGAAGAATTATCGGATGAAGATAAAATTACCGTGTCACGCGCGCGTAAGATTCAGAAATTTTTGTCACAGCCATTTTTCGTCGCAGAACAATTCACAGGTACGGAGGGAAAATATGTACGTGTGGCTGACACCGTGCGTGGTTTCCGTGAAGTACTGGATGGCAAACATGATTCGATTCCAGAATCCGCATTCTATATGAAAGGCACAATTGAGGAAGTAGTGGCAACTGCCAAAGTTCAAGGTTAATTATTTTTATGACCGCTCTAAAACTAAAAATTGTCACACCAGAAAAAGTTGTCTACGAAAATGAAGTGGTCAAGATCTCTCTGCCGACACCAGATGGCGAAATTACTGTCCTTCCACATCACATTCCACTCATCACCATCCTCGCTGCTGGCGAATTACGCCTCACAGATATGAGTGGTGCGGAACATATCATGGCGGTCGCCGGAGGTTTCGTGGAAGTGCGTGGTGGCACGGAGATAATTATCCTAGCAGACAACGCTGATCGCGTCGAAGAAATCGATGTGACAGAAGCCGAAGCCGCTCGCGCACGCGCCGAAGAACAGATGAGGAAAATTGCAAATAAAGAAGATGTGGATTATGCACGGCTCCAGGCAGTGATTGAGAGAGAAATGAATAAATTGCGGGTGGGTAGAAAATACAAGGATGTGAAAAAGGGGAGGCAGGTTGGAGAGTAGTAAAAAATTGAGAAAGATGGCACCATTGATCTATTTCCACCAGGGGGATGAATTCTTTTCTCCCTTAGTATTTTTATTTGACAAGATGTGTTTTTTTAATTAGAATATGATTATCTTCGGTATTGTTGCTGGAGATGTTCTTTCGGAGGTTGGGATGTTGAAAAAATTACTAATCGGATTTATTGTTTTTGAATTATGTTTGACGCTCGCTCTTGCTATTCTGGTGTCAAACAGATATGGCGATTTAGAGGAAACACAAAATCGCGTGGCACTTCTTTACGACATGCAAAAATGTTATGAAATGTCGCATGGTTTGAGTCAAGAGTTTTGCGGCGCTATATTTTTGATTGCCGCACATTCAGTTAGAGCTAGTCAAGCGACTCCTGAGTTGCTCGATACCTTTGTTGATATATATTTAAACGATCCTTATCTCTATTTACAAGTTAACGAAATCTGTCCATTTGACGGTAGCGACGACAGCCGAATAGGGTGTCAATTACTCCGGTATGTCCGGGGCAGGTGATCTCGATTCGGACTGATGTTGGTGGATTGTTGATGTATGAAGGCTTTTTAGAGGCCTTTTTTGTTTTGACTATCGAATACTTGACAAAACCGTAATTTTGTTGTATAATGCTCGGTCAAGCCTGTATGTTCAGGTTTGATGCTGTTTACAATTTATTTGGCTTAGATAAGGTGAATTACCTTTGTAAGACCAACACATGGAGGATTTGTCATGGAATGGTTTCTGATGGCTTTTGTGTTTGCAATTTTATCAGTTGTTCCACTGTTGCTTAAACGAGCTTTTATTTTGGCCTCGATAGTGGGGCTTTCGTTGTTCTTATTTGGGGGGTGGCTTTTCTATGTCGCCACACCGCATCTCATGTATCCAATCTTCGGGCTTCCGGGAGTACTTGTTTTTGTCGTGTGGATTATGACAACAATAATTGCTGGTGCAACTCTTTTTATTGAGGAAGAGTCTCGGTTTTTTAAATGTACTCTACCTTTTGGGGTGGGGGCTTTCGTTGTTTTAATGACTACATGGACCATGGGTTCGGGAGTCTTCAGGTCGGACGATTACAAGAACCTAATTGGTGTTATGGAGGTTCGTGAGTGGACCCAAGACGTTCAGCCGGCTGATCCTAATCATATTCGTTTAGTCACGGAAGAGTACGCATTGTTTCTGGCGGAGAAACAACTGGCCCAAGTTCCGGGGGCGATCGGGAGTCAATTTGACATTGATCGTAATAGGATCGTTCTACAGAGGATTAACGGGGAATTCTGGTACGTCATCCCCCTTGATTTCAAGAGTTGGAAAGTATGGACATCAGTCGATGGGGTTCCAGCATACATCAAAGTGAATGGTACCGACCCTTCGGCGACGCCTGTCGTTGTGAACGATCTCCATTTCCGGTATACACCAAATGCGTATTTTGGACACAATCTTGAAAGACATCTTCGAAGCGATGGTTATTTTTTCAAGGGATTGGCCGAGTATATGCTCGAGGTAGATGATGATGGTCGAGCTTGGTGGGTAGTGCCTGTTTTCGAAACCACAATTGGTTGGAGCGGTAAGGTTATGACCGGCATCATTCAGGTCGACCCAGAAACAGGCTCACATAGTTTCTTTAGTAAGGATGATATCCCCATTTGGATTGATAGAGCCATACCGAAGAGTTTTGTCACTCAGTACATTTCGTATTGGGGCGATCTCAAGGGGGGTTGGTGGAACTCATTTTGGGGAGGAAAAGATCTTGTTGAGCCCGAATACCCCTCTTTGGTGTATGGTGCCGACGGTGAGCCTTACTTTGTGACTGGTATTACATCGACTAATGATGGCGACAAATCCGTTGTGGGTTTTATTTACACAAACTCCCGCACTGGTGTGTCGGTACAATACCATGCCGTCGGTGGCACTGATGAAGCAGTACTTGAGGCTGTCAACAATAAGGTTAATTATCGTAAGTGGCACGGCTCATCTCCCACATTGTACAATTTGTACGGTGTCATGACATCGGTCGTTCCAATTCTCGGCGAGGCGCATACATATCAAGGAGTTGCGCTCGTTAAAATGGGTACCACACTTGAAACTGTGGTCGGAGAAGATTTGGAGAGCGCTCTTCGTGAGTACCAGAAATTGCTTGCTGGCAGTGGGAATTCTGTGGCGCTGGAAAAGGCGCATGGTTCGTCTGAAATAACAAGTGAGGTGTTGCGTGTCTCTTCGGAAGTAATTCAGGGAAATACGACATACTATCTCTATTTGCAGGATCAGCCGACGATTTTCACTGGCGGAGCGACAGAATTGTCCTCCCCATCTCTGACTATTACCCAAGTTGGTGATTTGGTATCGATCACATATGTTCCCTCAGCGGAAGATGTCGAACCAATGCTCAAATTCACCAATCATTCCATCGACTTGGCCGTTTCCTCCCAGCAGATCGTCGTGCGTGAAGCTGAAGATGCTCGTAGGGCAGTGGAACACCTTAAGAAAGATGGCAAGTAGCATTCTGGTGCACCGAGTTCTCGGAGGCATCACGTTCATTTCTCCGCCGTGACAGGGCGGACGACCAATTTCGGCAGGTTTCAGAAACCTGCCATTCCAAAAGATCATCATGATTAGTGGTGATTTTTTGTTTATAAAAACTGGCAAAAACTCCAAAAAACACACACGCATCTTATTGACAGGAATGTCTTTTTTTGATAGGCTATTCGTGTCTTAGGAAAGTAGTCGAAGCCTCACACCATTGTTGGAGTTTGAACTTTTTATTTTGAATACATTAGGAGGTATTGTGATGTGGAAAATTGCATTGGTAATTTTCGTGTCAATTGTGATTTTGGCCGGTCTTATATCTCTTTTCGGAGGCAATCATATTTTTTTACAATGGTGATGTTGTGAACAACAAGAAAAAAAGCACCACCCCCGGATGTGGGAAACGATCAACTTCCCGATGAATGGAAACAGTTTTTGCTATTTATCACTGTGAAGTCGCCACCACCCACACCAATCATTCTCCCTCCTGTCTCAGAACAGTGAGGTGAAAAAGGTAAGTGTCTAAGCCGTCGATGCCACCAGCAATGGTGGTATTTTTTTACCCAAAACACCCCAAAAACTCATATAAACACCCAATATTTGACAAAATCCTCGTTTTGTGCTATACTGACGTCAACAAAATGTTTGGGAAATCGTTTTAAGACAGTTAGATGCCATTATAGGCACATAGTCGGGCCTCGTTTAGAGGCGGTGGTTCCCAAAAACAAGGTCGCATTTTTTAACTAAAAATTTGGGAACTCGTTATGATGAATAGTCAACCGAGGCAAATGTTCGATGTGGATTTGACTTGCGCAGAATGCGGTCAGCACATCTCACAATTGCCATTCCAGCCAACAGGCTCTCGCCCAGTGTATTGCTCACAATGCAATCGCGCTCGCAGACCTGCTCGCCCTTCAAATGGCGGTTTTGGTGGTGGAAATCGCGGACCTCGCCAAATGTTCTCAGTGAACTTGAACTGTGCTGAATGTGGTACAGGGATCAGTGAATTGCCATTCGAACCGAATGGTGATAAGCCAGTTTACTGCTCGAACTGTTTGCGCGCTCGTCGCAATCGTGAATAATTTTTTACGAAAACAAAAAACTCCCTAACGGGGGTTTTTTGGTACTTGATTTTTCGCCAATTTATAGATAGAATTAGTATATGAAGAAAACTAATGAAAAAGTTAAGGTACTCGTCGCCATGTCCGGCGGCGTCGATTCGTCTGTGGCAGCCGCTCTCCTCGTGCAGGCTGGTTTTGATGTTACAGGTGCTTTCATGGTCAATTACTCGACTACCGGTGATGATGGAGCGCTTTGCTGGCGTGCGGACTATGAGGATGCTCTGCGTGTGGCCGCGAAACTCGGCATTCCACTTTTGCGTTGGGATTTCAGGCGTGAGTATTCGGAATTAGTTTTGAAAAAAGTCTATGCGGAATATGACGCTGGACGAACACCGAACCCGGATGTACTCTGTAATGAATTTGTGAAATTTGGTGCGTGGCTTGATCGTGCGCGTGAATTTGGGTTTGATTATTTGGCGACTGGACATTATGCGGAGGTTGGGGTGGTTGGTAAGGGAATTAAAAAAGAATACACACTCGTGACTTCGAAAGATGAGGATAAAGATCAAACATATTTCCTTCATCGTCTGAATCAAGAACAATTAGCACATACGATGTTTCCAATTGGTAAATATACAAAGGACCAAGTGCGTAAATTAGCACGCAAATTTTCTCTCCCGACGGCGGACAAATCGGAAAGTATGGGGATCTGTTTTGTCGGTGAAGTGCCGATGAAAGAATTTTTGCACGGTAAAGTAAAATCCAAACCGGGAAAAGTGGTGGACACTGCGGGTAATCCGATTGGGGAGCATTCCGGCCTCGCGTACTATACGATCGGTCAGCGTCATGGTTTCGTCCAGGCAGGTGGGCGTGGATCGCTTTTTGTTGTGGGTAAAGATTTGCAGAAAAATATTTTGATTGTCGGTCCAGAAGATTCACCCGAAATGTGGCCACGAGAAATGCGCGTGCGCGATTTACATTTGGTCGGTGTATCAGCTCCGAAATTACCCCTGAATTGTGTAGTGCGCCTGCGTCATCGTGCTACGCTCGAGAAGTGCATGGTGAATGTAGTGAAGGGTGAGAAGACCAATGACCTAATCGTAAAATTCGCAAAACCTCTCCGCGCCCCAACCCCAGGGCAGTATGCGGTGTTTTACAAAAAAGGTGTTTGTTTGGGGGGTGGGGTGATTGTTTAATTTATACTATATGAAAATAGGTTTTAACACAGGGCGAACAGATATAATCCCTTTCATGGAAAAAATAAAGGTCTTTTTGGAATTAGGTTGTAATGCGATTGAGTTCAGCATGATGAGTTTTGAGCAAGAAGAAAAATTAAATGAATATTGGGATCAGATTCCATGGGACAGGTTTTCGTATTGTTCTGTGCACGCACTGACACATGAATTAATTTACAAAAACGATGATAAGACTAAGGATTTTTTGACGAGATTACAAGATAAACATAATAAATACGATTTTGATCTAGTTGTAATTCATCCAAATTTGGTGGAAGATTGGGATGTTTTTTCGAATTACAATTTACCGTTTGCTTTTGAGAATATGGATCATAATCAAAATTTCGCGCGTGATGTAAAGGATATGAAGGAGGTTTTTTCTAATGTGGATGCGAAAATGGTGATGGACGTCAATCATTGTTTCACGAACGATCCGACGATGCAACTCGCAAACGATTTTTACGTTGCGTTTGGCCAAAGAATCCAAGAGATCCATTTGAGTGGTTATGAAAAATTTCACGAACCACTGTATTTGACGAAGCAACCGCAAATAATTCATGCTATTCCGGACAAAAACATTCCGATAATCATTGAAAGTACACAAAAATCATTGGATGATATTGTGAATGAGTATAAGTATGTTATGCAAATATTAAAAATTGACTGACGGCAATAAAACAGGTAAACTTGACTGTATAAAAACAAAATTATGAATTCAAACGAACTTCGCTCAAAATATCTCAATTTTTTCAAAAGCAAAGGGCACACAATCATGTCATCGGCTTCACTTATTCCAGAAAACGATCCGACCACGCTTTTTACTAGTGCGGGCATGCAACCGATGATTCCGTATCTGCTCGGCGAGAAACATCCGGCTGGTACGCGGATTTGTGATTCGCAGAAATGTTTTCGCACGCAGGATATTGAAGACGTGGGTGATAATCGCCACACCACATTTTTCGAAATGCTCGGCAACTGGTCGCTCGGTGATTATTTTAAGAAAGAACAAATTACTTGGATGTATGAATTTTTGACGAAAGAGGTTGGACTGGATCCGAAGAATTTGTACGTCACATGTTTTCGTGGCAAAGAAGAAATTGGTATTCCGAAAGATGAAGAATCCGCCAAATTGTGGCAGGATAAATTTGCGTCAGACGGAATCGATGCCCAGATTGTGGATTTTCCAGAGAGAGACGGTTTACAAGGCGGTCGGATATTTTATTATGATGAGAAGAAAAACTGGTGGAGTCGCGCGGGTGTGCCGGAAAAAATGCCGATAGGAGAGCCGGGTGGACCAGATACAGAAATGTTTTGGGATTTTGGGGCAAACCTCGGTATTCATGAGGCGTCCGAGTGGAAGAATGAACCATGCCATGTGAATTGTGATTGTGGACGATTCGTCGAGATTGGCAACAATGTATTCATGGCATACAAAAGGACTGATAAGGGTTTTGAATTTTTGCAAAATAAAAATGTGGACTTCGGTGGTGGTCTCGAGAGAATGGTCGCCGCGTCAAATGGCAATCGTGATATTTTCAGTGCCGATATATTTACGCGAGCGATTGCGAAGATTGAGGGTATCAGTGGGCAGAAGTATGATGCCGACAAAAATGACAAAGTGACTTATGCATTCCGCGTCGTTTTGGATCATGTGCGGGCAGCGACTTTTCTCATCGCTGACGGAGCTGTACCATCGAACAAAGATCAGGGATATTTCACACGTCGTCTGATCCGTCGAGCAGTACGCTACGCGCGAGATCTCGGCGTGCAACAGAATTTCTGTGCAGACGTAGCTGATTCATATATTTCTGTATATGGCGAAGCATATCCTGATTTGGTGAATAAAAAAGAAAAGATTTTGGGTGAACTCACTACCGAAGAAGAAAAATTTAGAAAGACTTTGGAACAGGGAATGAAAGTATTTGAAACAGGCACGGCAAATATGAAAGCGGGAGAAATAATTCCAGCCGTGCAGTCTTTTGATTTGTATCAGTCATATGGATTCCCGCTCGAAATCACAATTGAATTTGCGAAAGAAAAAGGGTTACAAGTCGACACCGCCGGTTTCGAATCCGAAATGAAAAAACACCAAGAACTCTCCCGTTCCGGCGCCGAAGTCAAATTCAAAGGCGGTCTCGCGGACACGAGCGAAATTTCTGTGAAGTACCACACCGCTACACACTTGCTCCACGCCGCTCTCCGTGCTGTGCTCGGTGATCATGTCGAACAGAAGGGGAGTAATATCACAGCCGAACGAATGCGCTTCGATTTCACTCATCCTGCAAAAATGACAGATGAAGAGAAAAAGCGTGTGGAGGATCTCGTCAATTATGCAATTCAAAAAGATTACCCAGTCACATTCGCCGAAATGACGGTCGCTGAAGCAAAAAATCTCGGAGCGATTGGATTGTTCGAGGAAAAATATGGTACACTAGTAAAAGTATATTCCGTAGGTGATCCCGCGCAATCACCACACGCCGAAATCGATTCACCGACTTTCAGTAAAGAAATTTGTGGCGGGCCACACGTCGAACACACTGGTACGCTCGGCAAATTCAAAATTGCCAAAGAAGAGGCGTCATCAGCGGGTATTCGTCGTATAAAAGCGATATTAGAATAAATTTTCACAAACATCATTTTTTGGCATTGATTGGAAATTTGTAATTTGGATTTTGAAATTAAAATCAACATGCTTCGTCGCCCCATCATTCACCTCTGGTCTATGCGTCGCGAATTCGCGAAGTATTTTGTCGTCGGATTTTCTGGCGTTTTTTTGGATATGGGCACTTTGATTTTGTTCAAAGAGAAATTTGGTATGCATCCGACGTTGGCTGTATCGCTGAACGCTTTCATCACTCTCGCATATAACTTCACATTGAATAAATACTGGTCATTTCGCAATCGCGCTATCCCTCACAAACAGATCGTTCGCTATCTGATTCTCGCAGGTGTGAATTACGTCTTCTCAGTCGGCGTCATGCATGTCGGGTCTGATTGGCTCGGGTTTGACTATCGACTAGTCCGATTAGGTACTATCATCATGATGGTTGCCTGGAATTTCTTTTTGTATAAATATTGGGTGTATCGGAGTGAAGAGGGGTGTGTATAACTCCACACACTTGTCAAGTTATGCCAAAATATGACAAAAATAGGCTTAAATTAGCTAAATCAAATAGTATATATCCACAACTGTGGTCCTTGACAGCGGGTTAAAAATAAGGTAAAATATCCGCAACTTAAGGTAAATTTGCCCTCACGGGCCAAATCGATCATGTCAAAAATAGATGTCATGGAGATGCGTGGGACAATTGATGAATTGCTCCCAGGCGCAACCTTTCGAGTCAAACTCGAAAATGGTCACGAAGTGATCGCTCATCTCGCCGGCAAGATGCGAATGAATCGTATCCGTCTCGGCGTCGGAGATGAAGTGAAAGTGGAAATGACTCCATATGACCTTACCAAAGGTCGCATAACTTACAGATATTAGTATCAACCAGTGCGGTGGAGCTCGATCCTTGTTGATTGAGCTACGATATCGCGGCAGTGGTTGGTATTTTTTTGCTTAATTTATCAAATTGGTATTTTTAAAAAACACTATGAAGGTACAAGCTTCAGTCAAGGTGCGCTGTCCGAAGTGTTCGACAGTTCGCCGACGCGGTGTAGTTTTCGTGATTTGCGAAAATCCACGCCACAAACAAAGGCAGGGAAATAAACAACGGACAAAATCCGCTTAATCTAATGAATTTATGCGTGTAGCAGGTATCAATATTCCGAAGGAGAAAAAAGTGTTCGTGTCGCTCACCTATCTCTTCGGCATCGGTCTCACACTGTCGAAGAAAATTTTGGCCGAAGCCAAAATCGACCCAGAAAAACGTGTCAAAGACTTGACACAGGACGAGGAAGATAAAATCCGCATGCTCGTCGAGAAGAAATACAAAACCGAAGGCGATTTGCGTCGAGAAGTCGCGGCCAATATCAAACGTTTGAAAGATATCAAATCTTACCGTGGTATTCGCCATACTAAACATTTGCCATCTCGTGGCCAGCGTACGAAGACCAATTCTCGAACCGTACGCGGCAACAAGCGTAATCTCGCTCCGAGTGGCAAGAAATTAGCTGGACAAAAGACCTAAACCAGATTGCTAATAAATGAAAAATATGGGTAATCAAAAAACAAACGCAACCGCCGCCACATCAGAAGTCAAAAAAGTTGTCAAAAAAGCTAAACCAACCAAGCAGGTCAGTCACGGTCGCGCTTATGTTCAGGCGACTTTCAACAATACTATCGTCACATTAACTGATCCGAATGGTGATGTACTCGGTTGGGCAAGTGCCGGTATGGTCGGCTTCAAAGGGCCGAAGAAAGCAACTCCGTTTGCCGCCAGTCAAGTGGTGAAAAAGGTCGTAGATGCCACCAAAGACTACAATGTCAAAGAGGTGAATGTCTATGTCAAAGGTATCGGTGGTGGACGTGAGGGGGCGATTCGCGCTTTCAACACGAATGGTATCGTCGTACTTTCTGTGAAAGATATCACCCCAATTCCACACAATGGCTGTCGTGCGCCAGGAAAAAGGAGATTGTAATAAACTGATAAAAATATGGGAAGAAATATTGGACCAAAAAATAAACTTTCACGCCGTTTCGGTGTGGATCTCGGCCTCAAGACAAATCCGACCAAAGTGGCTCGTCGTTTGGGTCAAATGCCCGGAGTACATGGACCGAAAAAGAAGCGCAATTCCAAAATGTCGAGTTTTGGTATGCAACTTATTGAAAAACAGAAAGCAAAAATTATTTACGGGTTACGTGAAAAACAATTCACACGCTACGTGAAAGAAGCCACAAAAGAAAAAGGTGATTCAGGTGTCAACCTACAGCTCATGCTCGAGAATCGTCTGGATAATATCGTCTATCGTCTCGGTTTTGCCGATACACGCGCTCAAGCGCGCCAATTCGTTAGTCATGGATTCTTCGACATCAATGGTAAGCGCAACAATATCCCATCACATATTTGTCGTGTGGGCGATGTAATTTCATTGCGCGAGAATAAAGCCAAAAAGAAACTTTTTGAGACTATCACTGACAAGCTCTCTAAAAAAGAAACTCAATCATGGCTTTCTGTCAACCCAACCGCTAAATCCGGCAAGATTTTGGGGAAACCAACCAATGCCGATTTTGAGAAAACATTCGATGTGAAACTCATTATCGAGTTTTATTCAACTCGCTAATTTTTTTCGGCCTGTCCTCTACCATGTGGAGTCAAACATGGGCCATAATTATCAATATCTATGGAAAATATACTTCTACCAACCAACATCGAATTTCTGGACACTGACCAGACCAATGTCGGAAAAGTGATAATCACACCATGCCACCAAGGCTATGGCACAACACTTGGAAACGCTTTACGTCGGGTTTTACTTTCCTCGTTGCCGGGCGCCGCTATTGAGTCAGTCCGGATCAAGGGAGCCTCACATGAGTTTTCCCATATCGATGGGGTGCTCGAAGATGTACTCGAGATCATTCTCAATTTGAAAAAAGTGGCGGTGAAATCACATTCTGATGTTCCGGTGATTCTCACTCTCACAAAAAAAGGCATTGGCGAAGTGACCGTCGCTGATTTCGACAAAAATGCCGATGTCGAGCTGGTCAACCCTGAACAGAGGATTTGCACTGTCACAGATGATAAATTAAAATTTGAAATGGAAGTGACTGTGGGCAAAGGCCGTGGTTATGTACCGGTGGAGGAGAAAGATTCGAAAAATCTCGATCTTGGGACAATACTTATTGATTCTCTCTACACTCCGATTCGCGATGTTGGATACAAAGTCGATTTGACTCGCGTGGGCGATGTCACTGATTTCGAAAAGCTCCTACTTACAATTGAGACCAACGGTACAATCACTCCGAAAGAGGCGGTCGTACAATCTGCCAAAATTTTAATGGACCATCTCACTTTGATTTTGGAGAGAGCGGGAGAATTCGAACCGGTCGTTAAACCCGCAGAAGAGGTCAAAGCTGAAGATGTTGTTTCAGGCGAAGAAGATGAAAATGAAATTTTTGTCAAGCCAATCGCAATTGAAGAAGAAGATGACGATCAAGAAACAGAAAAACCTGCTAAAAAAATCAAGAAAACCAAAAAAACAAAATTAACTGAATAATCCCTATGCGTCACAAAAGTAAAAAATTTACCCTCGGACGTGAACGCAATCTGCGCCTCGCTCTCATGCGCGGTTTGTGCGAAAGTTTGATCAATCATGGATCAATCCGCACCACTCGCGCCAAAGCCCGCGCTCTGCGGTCGACCGTCGAGAGACTTATCACAAAAGCTCGAACTGGTTCGCTCACTGCGAATCGGGAAGCTCATCGTATTTTGTACACAGATAAAGCCGTCAATAAGCTCATGAAAGAAGTCGGTCCGAAGTACAAAGATCGTAATGGCGGTTATACCCGCATTGTGAAACTTGCCCCGCGTGCTAATGATGCGGCCGCAATGGTTAGAATTGAATTAGTCTAGTATGAATAAAGATAAAAAATCTCTATATAAAATAGATCGCAAATTGATTGAAATCGACGCCGCTGGCAAGCCAGTCGGTCGTCTAGCAAGTGTCATTGCAAGTCATTTACGCGGCAAAACAAAGGCCACATTTCAACCACACACGGATTGTGGTGATATGGTGAAGGTGATCAATGTATCCAAGATAATCTTTACCGGTCGCAAAGTGGTTCAAAAAGATTTACTTCACCACTCCATGCACCCAGGCGGTCTGAAACGCACCTCAGTCGAAAAACTCATGAAAGTGAACCCGACAAAGGTCTTGGAACATGCAGTGAATGGTATGTTGCCGAAGAATCGCACTCGCGTGGAAATGATGAAACGTTTGACCTTAATCGCCTAATTTTATGAAAGAAAAAATTACTAAGCCGGCCGAAAATTCCCGCGCTGTTGGTCGTCGTAAAACCGCCTCAGCTCGTGTCCGAATTACTCCGGGCAAAGGCAAAATCGTAATTAACGATCGTCCGCTCGAGAAGTATTTCACAACGGAAGTTTTGCGAAATCGCGCTCTCTCACCACTCGTAGTGACAAGTCGATTGAACACTCTCGATATCACAGTGAAGGTGATCGGTGGAGGATCGTCCTCTCAGGCCGGAGCAGTGCGCCACGGTATTGCGCGCGCTCTCGTCGAGTGGGATGAGACATTGAAACCGACTTTACGCGCGGAAGGATTCATGACTCGCGATCCTCGTGCCAAAGAACGGAAGAAATTCGGTAAGCACAAAGCTCGTCGCGGACATCAGTGGAGAAAACGTTAACCAGAATTTTCAAACAAAAAAAGACGACCTGCCCGAAAGGGTGGGTCGTTTTGTGTTGCACGGGATATGCGCGAAAGATCAGTCTGGCGTATCCCCCGCTTCGGGCTTCTGCTGTGGTCACCAGAGGTAGAGGATGCCACTTATCACGAAGATCATCGTCAAAATGACTGATGCATGTTCGAGAAAGTGGAAAAATGGGCTCTCAGGGAAGTCGCTGAATCTTAGGTCAGGCGAGATCCAGAAGTAGGCGATACAGGTATATACCGCTGGGATTATGAGGATGCTTGCGACTAGTGTTACTATGCATACGGTTCCGGCGACAAACGCTTTCGAACCATGCGTCTTCAAACCAAACCTCGCTTTTACACTTGTCTTATCCACCGTGACTGATTTTCTGATGAAATACAGGAACGGTAAAGTGGATAGGTATAGAAGATGGGCAATTGCGATCGTTTCGGCCTTACCGATCAGATCGAAAAGATTAATCCCGAAGAGCATTAGAACAGTTTGGATGAAAATCGGTAGAAAGCTGAGACTTAAGAAAAACATCGCCAGGCGTTTGTAATGCTTGTACTTCTGTTCTGGTTGCATGTGAGACTCCTTGTCGATAAGTGATTGTTAAACGACCAATATCATTCCAAAAGGGTGGGTCGTTTTTGGTGATGGCGAAGTTTACTGATGGTTAGTCACCTTCCTTTTTATTATCGTCTTCGGGATTTGATTGTTCTAATTTCGGAAACATACAGACCAAGACGATAAGCAGGATTACCATGGTAATCAAGGATACTATCTTACCATCTGGAGATATTCCAATCTTGTCGCCGAAAATAGCGGCTATGGTCAGAGCCATTTCGAAAATCAACAGGACTATAAAGATCGTGAAAATGTACATCTTTTCGCTGGTGTTTTTTTCAGACATGTTCTCCCCCCCTTAGGTATGGATCATGAAAAGAACTGTAATAATCTATTAAATTGTAGCAAATTTTAGTAAATTGTCAAGTGGGTATATATGATCAGTAATTGTTTGCAAATTAAGCTATTTTAAGGTAAAATATCTAAGTATGAACAGTAAATCAATCGCTCGAAACACCGCCCTCATGACTTTGGCCTCGGTAGCGCAAAAAGTCATTTCTTTTGTGTATTTTACGATTGTGGCACGGAATATTGGTCCAGAGAATACGGGTAAATATTTCTTCGCCTTGTCATTTACGACGATTTTTGTTGTCCTCGTCGATCTCGGCCTGACTAATGTGTTTATTCGTGAATCGGCACGAGAACCAAAGGACGCAAAGAAATATTTGCAAACGGTACTATCGGCGAAGATTGTTCTCGGGGTTTTGACTTACCTCAGTGCAATCGTCGTCATCAATCTTTTGGGTTATGCTGTCGAAACCCGCCACCTCGTCTATCTTTCGGCTCTGACGATGCTGTTTGATTCGGCACACATGACTGTGTACGGCGCGATGCGTGCTTTCGGTAGCTTACGCTACGAGGCCTATGGGATAATACTTTCTCAATTTGCGACGATGGTACTCGGTACAGTATTTATCTACATGAAACTGCCACTAATATATTTGATACTAGCATATACAATTCCATCGGCATTAAATTTTTGTTACGCGACATATAATTTACACAAACATTTTGGTATTAGACTAGGAATTGCTTTCGATAAACGAATTTTAAAATTGTTTTTTCTCATGGCTTGGCCATTTGCGCTCGGATCTATTTTTGCGCGAGTATATTCGTACGCCGATTCAATTATGCTCTCGAAATTGGCGGGTAACACAGCGGTCGGACTATATAGCATTCCATACAAGATCACTTACGCATTCCAATTCATCCCACTCGCTCTCACGGCCGTGATTTACCCACGCTTTTCTGAATATTTCGCGAGTGACAGGGATAAATTAGGTAAAATTGCTTCGCAAAGTATTAAATATCTACTTTTGATCGTCGCGCCGATTGTCGTCGGAATTTCAGTCCTCGGAAGGGATATTATTTTTTCGTTGTATACGAGTAGTTATGCGGATTCAATTTTACCATTGCGGATACTTTTGGTTGGATTGATATTTTCTTTCATCAGCTTTCCACTCGCCAGTCTATTGAACGCGGTCAATCGGCAGGGGACACAGACTGGAATTATGGCAATTGTGATGGTGGTAAATTTGATTTTCAATGCGGTTTTGATTCCGAAATTTGACATTGTGGGTGCGGCGGTATCGGCATTGGTCGGAAATATTCTCCTCGCGACATTTGGCTTCATGATTGCCTGCAGAGTGACAATTTTACCATGGGGTGAAATATTCAAAAACTTCGTTTTATTTATTTTGGCGGGTGTCATTATGGGTGTAGTGGTTTTTTGCACCGTACAATATTTTCATTATCTCGTAGCGGTTCTGGTCGGAGTGATTGTTTATCCACTGTCGGTATTTGCTTTGCGTCTGGTAACGGTAGCGGATTGTCGTGAACTGTACCACGATATTACCCAAAAAAATAAACAAACTTTATGAAAAAAATTCTCATCGTCACAACCGAATATTTTCCGAAAATAACAGGTCTCGGTGTCTACACGAAACAACTATCTGAAGCCTTGCCGGGCGAATTAAAAGTCCTCCTCGTTCCACCAACCAAATCAGAACTTCCACAAATCGATGCTTCTGTGAAAGTCGAAATGGCCCCACTTCGCTCCACACTCTTTTTTCTCCCACGCTGGTTTGCCGCCTACCGCGCCATGCGAAAAATGATAAAAAAATATGGAATAAACCTGATTTGTATCCAGCAAATTGAAGAATTGGGTATTCCAGCATTTTGGATAAAAAGATTTTTTAAGATACCTTATATCATATTTTCTCACGGAATTGATATTGAATACGCTTCGCGCACCCGTCGACGCGCTCGGAAAATGCGCCGCATTATTAACCTAGCTGAAGTGGTGGTGGCAAATAGCCAAAACCTGCGAGACAGAATCATCAAAGCTGTTGGTCTGGGCATAGACCAGGTGGTCGCAATGTACCCATGTCCAGATATTAGTTTCTTTACCGCCGCCGATCAGAACGAGGTCGATAATATTCGCATTCAATATGGTCTCGAGGGCAAGAAAACTATTCTTTCTGTCGGTCAACTGGTTGAAGGTAAGGGATATCGCCATCTCGCTCACATTATGCCGAAACTCTTAGCCGAACAACCTCACCTGGTCTGGCTCATAGTGGGTGACGGTCCACAAAAAAAGAAGATCTGGGCAGAAATAGAAAAAAATAATTTGCAAAATATTGTTCGTTTTGTCGGTAATGTACCCCATAAAGACTTGAAAAATTATTATGCCGCCGCCGATTTATTCGTCCTCCTCACGCACCCTCTAATTGGCAAAGAAGAGGGACTGGGTCTCGCTTTCCTCGAATCAGCCGCCTGTGGTCTGCCAGTCGTGGCTGGCAGAAGTGGGGGAGTCGATGAAGGTGTTATCGATGGTGCGACAGGGAGAATTGTCGATATATTCAAAGGCGATGAATCAGTGGCTCATGCGATTGCTGATTTGTTGAACGACCCAGAGGAAGCCCGAAGACTCGCGCAAAATGCTCGCGAAAGATTATTCAAGGAATTTAATTGGCAAGTTCAACTCAAAAAAATCATAAAATATCTTTCCTAGTATGCCTTTAGTTAGTATTATCATTCCTGTCCGAGACCGTGCCGATGTTTTACGAAAAAGTCTGCGAACACTGCTCGCTCAAACAATGAAAGATCTGGAAGTATTTGTAGTGAGCGATGATTGTCCGGAAGATGTCGCCGGAGTAGTAACTGAATTCAGGGGACAACTGAATATCAATTATGAAAAACAAGTGCATGCGGGTGGTCCTGTGGCGCGTAATCGAGGGTTTGATCGAAGTACTGGAAAATATGTAATATTTTGGGATGCGGATCTCATGGCCGAACCAACGATGATCGAACGTCTCATTCAGGCAATCGAAAAAAGCAATGCCGATTTTGCCTATCCAGATTACAAATTCGGAAAACACCTGATGCAGGCACGAAAGTTCGATGCACAAGCATTGCGCGAACGAAACTATATCCATTCTTCGGTACTTATTCGTCGTGAATCACTGCTTCGTCTCGAAATACGCTGGGATACGACAATCAAAAAGTTTCAAGATTGGGATCTCTGGCTCATGTTCACAGAGAAAGGCGCGGTCGGCGTTCATGTCCCCGAAGTTCTCTATGCACTCGAAGATACCGGCGTGATTAGTCGCTGGATGCCGAGTTTTTCATACAAGTGGCCGTTCAAATTTTTACCGATGTGGCGTGAGCGTGTGAAGAAGTACGAGGAAGCGCGTCGTGTGATCGCCAAAAAACACGGATTAGTCTTGCGCTAGGGCTTCGAAAGAAACTCCAATGCGACGAATGAGAGAAAGTTTTTCGGAAATGAGAATCAGAACGACAATCAAGAAAATTATTCCCATGGCGTGATACATGATCGGTGCGAAGATATTAGCAATACACAATCCAATTACACCAGCAAAAATACCCCATTTGAAAATTCTTTCGGATGGGTGATTTTCTTTTCGGGCTTGTGAAGCAGAGCGGATGGCGGTATAAAACCACAAACCACAAAGCAGGATTGTCCCGATTATCCCTAATTCGGAAATCATTTCGAGATAACCCCAATCATATTGGGATGTGGAAACATTTGTCTCAGTGACTGGATCGTAAACATCGAGACGAGAGCCGATGCCGTTACCAGCAATTGGGTGGAGTGAAATTTTTTCAAATATAATCGGCAGGCGCAATTCACGTGAAAGTACGGACAATTCTGCTGAACCACCATCAGCATCACCAGCGACGCGAGAGAGTAGTAAATCAACTCCGAATGATCGTGCACCAGTCGCCGAAATCGCAATGACAAACAGAACAACGAGAAACAAGACAGCGCTCTTCAGTGCACCGACAAAACATTTTTTCCATTCACCGCTAAATATGATTAGGGTGAGAGTAGCAAAAAATATCGCAATGTAGTATGTGCGGGATAAATTAATTGCGAGGGGAATAAATGCCATCATTAATACAAACCAGGTGGAAAATTTCGACCTGTTTTTGCCGACGAGGGCGACGAGAACGGCGACAATCGGGACGAGCCACATCTGAGCTGGTTCGATGACACGATAGAAACCATTCGAGAGAGCGGTGACTTTTCCTGCCAAAATATTTCTGAACCATAAGTAATAGTCCCCATGAATCAGCGCACCGCCGTAAGAGAAAGCAAATAGTGTGAAAAGGGAAGTGAGAGCGGTACCGACAATGTAGGCATAGACGAGGGCGACAATATAGCCGAATGCTTGTTCGCTTTCGAATTCGTGCCAAAAATATATCAGAGGAAATAGTACTATCAAGTATGTGAACGGAATGAGGTCGTGCATGACGTCGACCGGGGAATTTCCCAAAAACAGTCCGCGTACTGTACTAAAAATAATAAATATACCGAGTGTTGCGAGAATTCGGTTGAGCCAAGGCTGAGGTAAAATTGAACTCCAAAATTTGCGTTGATTCGTGAAATCGATAAGCCAGAGAAAAATAAACATGACGATGAGTAGGGTGCGTAGAGAGAGTCCGAAGAATTGGAAGAGACCGCCATTGCCACCAAGTAGCCACTCGCCAATAATAAAAGGCAGGACGAGACGGGGTTCGCGGAAATATATGTAAACAAAGTAAATCGCAACGACAGCCGAAATAATACTTGTCAGTACGATGGATCCGTAGGTGAGGTATGATAAAACGCGTGCCAAAATATAAACGGCAACAAAAGTGATAATGGCCGGCCCAAGTTTGCGATGCATAAATTATTTGAGTTTAGAGCCATTAAAATCTCTTGCACCGCGAATAAAATCACGAGCAGAAGTGGCATTTTTTCCTTCGAGTTGAATTGTTTGGAGTTCAATACAGGATTCGTTCATCGCACCTACGAAAACTCGGTCATTTTCGATGAGGATCTGTCCAGCAATTATACCTGCATGTGTTGTAGGCGCAATTTCAAGCAGTTTCAGGCGCTTTCCCTGCCAAGTTGTCCAAACACCCGGCCATGGTGTTAGACCGCGCCAGAGATTGAATATTTGGGTAGCCCTCATGGTCTGCCAATTAATTCGCCCATCATCGCGGGTCAGTTCACGACATGTTGTCATTTCAGTGTCACTTTGAGGGATTGGCTTGATTGTGTCCGCGAGGTATTCCAAAGTCGTCGGGATAATTAATTTCGATCCTGCTTCAACTAATTTCTTCTCGAGTGTGAGGTATGTGTCGTTCGGTTCAATTGCAACGGTCTTTTGTTTCAAAATCGGCCCTGTATCGAGTCCGGCGTTCATGAGCATGATTGTGACGCCAGTTTGCGTTTCACCGTTCATGAGAGCGCTCTGAATAGGTGAGGCGCCACGATATTTCGGTAATAGGGAAGTGTGGACATTTATAATCCCGCGCTGTGGCGCATCGAGGACATATTGAGGAATGATGAGACCGTATTGAGCACAAATCGCGACTTCAGCATCAGGCAATTCAATTTTTGTTTTACGCAGACTCTCGGGATCGATCACTTGCAGAAAATTAGCATTTGCCAAAACTTTCACGGGAGTTGATTCGAGTATTTTTTTTCGTCCGACTGGTCGGTCAGGCTGGGTGATGACGAGTTTTATTTCAAAATTATCTGAATCAATCAGAGTTTGCAAAATCCGCGCAGCGAAATTATGTGAACCAAAAAATATTATGGGGGTTTTGTTCATAATTAATCATTATACACACCCGTCGCCCGATCAATAAATAAAATTCCGTCCAAATGGTCAACTTCGTGTTGGATGACGCGCGCGAAATATCCATGAGCGATAAATTCAAGCGGTCGGCCATCCAAATCGAACGCGTGGACGCGGATTTCCGACAATCGGCTAACTGTACCGAAAGTGTGTGGCACCGATAAGCAACCTTCTACTTCAGAATTTTTCTTTCGGGAAATTTTGGTCCAGGTCGGATTGATGAGGACGAGATCAGCGACCTTCACTCCAGATTTTTTATCTTTTTCAATGCCTAATTTACCAATGATGCAAAATCTTTTGTTGATACCAATTTGTGGCGCAGCAATGCCCACACCATCTGACTTGTACATCAAATCAGTCATTTCGGCAATGATTTTTTTGTATTCGTCGGTTTTTAATTTCTCCGGGTCGAGAGGCACTGATTTGGTGCGCAATCGAGGATCGGGGAGAGTGACTATTTTTAACATATTTATACTAAGGATTATACAGACTCATCGGATTTGGGTCAATTTTGATCTCGGGGTCGAGAGCACGATGAATCGCGGCCACCGCATCAAAAGCGATGTCTGGCTTAAATTTGGCTAAAATTACGTAATAATACTGGCCATTTCGAACCTTCGGTATAGACTCGGTCGGACCTGAAATACTAGCAGAAACATTGTTTTTTGTCAATGCCAATTTCAGCTCAACCACGGCTTGTTTGGCAGATTTCTCGGCCTTCAGTGGGTCGCTGTTTCCGACCATATATTTGACGAGGAGAGTATAGGGAGGGAAAGTAGCGGTTTGGCGCATGTTGAGGTTCAAGCGGTAGAAACGATGCGGCTCGATGAGAGAGCGCAAAATATAGTGTTTTGGTTCACGCGCTTCAATGATGACCTCGCCTGTCTCGGGCAGTAGATAATGAGCATGAGTAATCAATTGCCAAGCCCTCTCATCGGCGAGATAGTCTGGGGAATTACGCATTCGATCAAAACTGGAAATTACCGCGAGACCAGCTTTGCCCCAAATTGGGCGTGATAACATTGCTTCTGTGCCAACAAAAATTCGCGCCACTGAATCATCAAAACTCTTTTCGTTCTTTTTATTTTTGTTCACACCATCATCCGCCGAAATAATTTCCACTTTGTTTTTCAATTGTTTTTTCTCCACCCAATTAATTACTGCTTCACCAATTTTATCTACCCCCGCACCGCGTGTACTTAATTTGTCAGAATGACAGTTCGGGCAAGTGCTCGGCATTTTCTCATGACCGAGACAGCGTCGGCATGCCAAGTAGTTGAGGTTGTTCTCACGCCCGACCGCATAATTTATTTTACATTTCGGACAAATCAGATCGTGGCCACAATTACGACAATACATACCACTCGCTACACCTTTTTGATTAACAAAAACCAAAACATCGGTGTTTTTTTCCAAACATTTTTGCATGCGGGTGAAAGTGTTGGTCGAAAGTAGATCCAAATTTCCAAAACGACTTTCTGATGAAATATCAACACAAGTAGCCCGGTTGATCGGCGACGGTTCGATTGAACCTGAGACAAATCCTTTGTGAACACGGAAATATGAATCCGCTGAAGGGGAAAAACTCATGAATGAGAGTGGAACATGACTGCGCAAAGCGAAAATTCGCATCACGAAACGCGCGTCAAATCGTGGTGCCGCGTCCCAACTTTTGTGATCATCGTCCTGCTCGCGATCGATGAAAATACGATCCGCTCCAATCAGTGGCGCGAATGCCGCAATCCTCGTGCCCACGAGCACAGCTTTGGGATTTTCGAGAAATGAAAAATAGTTTTCCGCCCGCTGTTTTTCGGTCAAATCGGAGTGATAGGGGATGATGGTGTGGTGTGATAGTTTTTCAGTCAATTCCTCGACGAGGGGGTTAACTCCAACGACTTGTGGCAGGAGAATAATAGCCTTTCGACATGATCCGCACTTGTCAACAAAATAATTCAATCGCTCTTTTTCATTTTTATATAAAAAATATTCCAAAGGAGCTTCGAATTCTTTTTCTAAATTATTTTTTTCTACCACCACTTTCTGGCGACGCGTGAGCGCTGTGAGACGCCTGATCCCGAGGGTAGGGAGAGCGAGGTTCAAAATGTTTGATAAAGAGACTCCATAGAAATGAGCCAAACCAATCATAACCTCTAATTGATCCTTCTCAAAAATCGGTTGAGGACCAAGTATTTCTCCAATTGGTTTCAAATTTGGACGGGCAGGTTCAGTGGAAACTCCTTTAATAATACCAAACTCAATGCTTTTGCGAAAAGGCACTTTCACTACTACTCCCACCTGAATTCCCGACTCCATTTCTGCCGGCACAGCGTAATCAAAAAAATCAAGACGCCGCACCATGCGCCGAAGCAGGGTGACTTCTGCGATCACAATGGTTTTCAATTTAAAACAAAATTTCCTGTCAAATACCCCACACCAAATGGCGCCTCGTAAGCATAATTCTCAAACGAATAATTCATATTCTTCAAAACGCCCAAAAGTATCAAAATGGAACGATAGCCACACTCCGCCGCATTTTTCACCAGTTCTTGGTTCATCTGTGCAATTCCAACCGTATTTCTCGTCTCAAGCATTTTAATTAACTGCTGGTCAAATTCCGCTCCAGCCGCATTGAAACCAGCCGGTGAATCGCTCGTGAGCGCATGAGATAAATCGCCAGAGGCAATCACAGCCACTCGTGCGTCACTCTCCATGATCATATCTTTCAGGGCTTCCCCAAAAGCGAGATGGGCAAGTGGTGACAATTCACTATACCCAACCGGCAAGATCTTCACTGCCTGCAAATGATCTGTCAGAAACATGAGTGGAATAGCGGCCCCATGATCAAGTTTTGGATCGGCAATAAGTTGCATGGGTACTTCTTTAGCACTATTATGATTATAAAAAATTGAAGCAAAATTTGTCGCCCCCGCCCATTTGTGGGTCGTCACCATGTCGCCAAATTCCGTAAAATCTGCGGTAAATTCAGTATAACCATTCAAAGTAAAAACATCACGAAATATCCCTCCATGTGGTGAAATTACCACAATAATATCAGGCTTCTCAATGTAGAGATCCTGCTCGAGACGGGCGAGAGCGGTCCGAGTCGCTTGAACTTTTACTAGGTCGTTTCCACCGATACTGGGCAGACAAATCGGTGGGTGAGGAGTAATGGCGGCGAAGGCTAGAGACATACAATTAACAATTAGTTATATAGGTATTTTGCCTCAAAAATTGGCAATTGTAAAGCGGGCCAATAAATCCGGATCGTTAAAGCGGTTTTTGTAATCTGGATTACCCATTGTGATCAAGACGAACCTTTTGCCATCTTTTGGTCTCTCAATGAGCATCGCCAAATTTGCTCCCGACTCATTTAGATAGCCGGTCTTACTGGCCAAGATTTTATATGGTAAATTACTTTTTTTGAGCAACAGGTTTGTATTATCGTCAAAATGTGTTGGGCTACCGTCTAAATCAAGCAATTCTTCAAATGAATAATCCGTTTTGCTCAAATATTCAAAAATTTTCTGTTCATTCACACCAGCCAAAAAAATCGGTAAATATTCACGCGCCGTTGCCAAATTTCCAAGATCATACCCATAAGAATCGGTAAATTTAGTATTAGAGAGGCCCAGATTCATAGCCGCATCGTTCATTTTTTGAACAAACATTTTCTCGTTTTCGCTGACAGACGAAACCAGCATCGGACCAGCACTATTCAGAGACGAGACCAGAAATGAATCCATCAAATCTTTGTTGACAATTTTTTCACCCGCGACAATACGCAAATCTTTGTGAGCAGATCTCATTTTCCCCACATCATAAGTTGTCACCCCATCCAAATCCAGAGCGTTATCGAACATTACTTTCGCTGCCATTATTTTGGTGAGAGAAGCTAGTGGACGAACGACATCGATATTTTTCGCCGCGAGAATTGCACCTGTGGAATAATCCGCCACCAAATAAGTATCAGTCTTCAAGGTGACTTTCTTTTCTCCTTCATAAACAATTTTATTTTTTGGCACTGATGCCATTTTCCCTTCTTCAATTTTCAGAGTAGTCACATTACTTTTTTCTGCGGCCAATCCCACTTCCACAGAACCAGCTGACTTCGAAACCATTGCGAGGCGAGCGGCTGACATCGGTAAACCCTTTCGGTGCATATTAGCGACCACAGCCGGCACAGTGATCACACTCGAAAATTTATAACCGAGATTTTTGAATGTCATCTCATCTGGAATCAAACGTTTCGCGCCATTATCCACCACATAGACATTTTTGTCCCCCCGGAGAGAGAATAGTGTACCATCAGGCAGAAGTACTTCATCGCCGATGGGATAGCTGACGAAATCAGCTTGGTTGGCTTTTTCAATTTTCAAATCTGGAAAACTTTTGGTAGCAATTATGGAATGTGGTACAGGGAAGAGTGTGCCGTTTTTCACCAAATAAATTTTTCCACTGGCAAATTTAACCATTCGCCCCGTCGGATCGGTGGTTTCCAAATTTATCGTCTCACCAATCTCATATCCACGAATATCAGCGGGAGCCACTTCGATAATTTCTTCTGGGTTATAGCCAATTTGGCGCACCACTTCCGCATTCGCGAACGGACGCAAATTATCATAATCCAACAAATAATATTGCTCACCATTTTTCAAAATAGAATAATTGGGGAATTTCACTTCTGGCCCTACATCATACCTCCCCAATTCTGATTCTGCCACGATAATTACCGACTTCGGATCGAAACGCGAAGAAAGCACACCTGGAGTAGTGATGGGGCGTTTTTTGCCGTTTTGAATTAAATAAACAACATCACTCGCGGTACTCCGGAGTAATGTTCCACCCGGATAAGTCTGTTCGAACCATTTCTGCCACAGAGTCCAAAAGTTTTGATTGCCCTGAATATGTGGCGTGTAGGTGTATAGGAAAGCGGTCGCGTATGATTTCGGCCTAACCAAAGTGCTATCGATAGTATATTCGAACTGTGGACGCTTGATCCAAGGTTTTGTAGTGACATTGTCATAATACCAACGCATGAGGCCGGCGGCGCTGTCAATTTGGTTGAATAGCCCTTTGTGGGACTGCAGAGCTGGATCGTCCATACTACAACTATCACAAATCGCATAACCGGCCGCCCAATCTAACTGTTTCTGTGTCGGATTTTTGGCGGTGAGGAGACTTTGTTCTTTCTGGAGAGTGACGAGAATGTATTTCGGATTGATTTGATATTTCTTCGCCGTGTCATAAATAATACTTGAAATCGGCCTTTTTTTGCCGGCCCCATCATCGATCTTCATCGAAGCAATCTTCCCACCTTGAAAATCCAAAAAATTCTGTACGTCGGATTTCGACATGCATTGCCAATTTTGCATTTCTTCGTCGGACAGTATGTGAGTAGGGTCAAAAGCGAAAACAGGAGAGAGTGGTATCGCCAAAAGTGATGCTAAAAAAAATATATTTAAGCCGAGTTTGGCCAAATTGGAAGATTTATTCATAGAAGTATAGTATAACACAAATCCATCGCTATTGACAGTTCTAATAAAAAAACAGGACCGGTATTACTACCCGGTCCTTAGAGAGAGTGACTATCCACATCGACAATCTCGGATTCCAGCACTAAAACTCCTGAAACAAGTGCCTTTCCATCGATATGGACAATCTTGGGGTTGTTAAACAATGAGCTAACTAGCCAAGCGTTGGGAAAAGTACCCCATGACTTTCCCCCCCCCATGAAATAGAACCACGAACAGCACCGCGACTTCTGTGTACTCACCAGTCTAACTGTGTCTTGTACATGACCCAAAAGCCACCTTCCTTTGGTCTGGTCATTGACCAAACGCTGATTTTAGTGCCATCATCAGCCACTCCGGAACATTGGCGTATGCAGGGGCACGCACTACTGACCCACATACCGACACCATTCATTGGTATCGAGAGGTTTTTCGCGGACATTGCGCCGAGGAGCTGAGCGCTCAGGCCTCGGACTATTCGCTCCGCTTATTCTACCTCTACCGGAAACAGGAACAAACCACGAAACAGGCTTATTTCAGCTTCGAGGTGAGACCTCTGATTGCTGGGCGACACCCGTCGTCGTGATTGGAATTAATGATACACCCAAATACAGACATCGTCAAAGAGTCTGTGTGGATAATTAAAAAAGAGGGGATTACCATCTTTTTTAATTAAACTGTTTTCTATTTTATTTCAATTTCACCTTTCACTATCTCCACTTTTACAACAGCACCATCGATTATTTTTTCTTCAATTATGGCCATAGCCAGCTTATCCATCACCGCGGTCTGAATGACACGTTTCAACGGGCGTGCCCCCAGGTTCGGATCATAGCCCTTTTTCGCGAGCCAATCCTTTGCCTTTTCTGAAATGCGGAGAGTGATGTGGCGTACTTCGAGACGTTTCGCGACATGAGCGATTTGTAAATCGACAATGGTGCGAATTTGTTTTTCATTCAATGGGTGGAATGTGATAATTTCATCGATGCGATTCAAAAATTCTGGACGAAAGCGTTCACGTAGTGCGTCCATGATACGGGTTTTCATTTTATCTTCCTTCTTTTCTGATTTCGCACTATCACCAAAGCCGAGGTCGCCACGTTTGTCTAGTTCCATCATGTATTCCGAACCGATATTACTCGTCATGATTATGACAGTGTTTTTGAAATTTACTTTGCGACCCTTTGCATCAGTCAGATGACCGTCATCCAAAATTTGGAGCATCATATTGAAAATATCAGGATGCGCTTTTTCGATTTCATCAAATAGAATTACCGAATATGGACGACGGCGAATAATCTCGGTGAGCTGGCCACCTTCGTCGAAGCCGACATAGCCAGGAGGGGAACCAATCATTTTGCTCGCGGCATGTTTCTCCATGTATTCACTCATGTCTACTCGAACGAGAGAATTTTCATCATTGAAAAGAAATTCCGCCAAGGCTTTCGCGAGTTCAGTCTTACCGACACCAGTCGGCCCCATGAAGATAAACGAGCCGATTGGGCGTTTTTCTTCGGATATACCAGCCCGTGAACGACGAATCGCATTTGAAATGGCGGTAATGGCTTCTTCTTGGCCGATGACGCGTTTTTTCAAATCACTTTCCATGTACGCTAATTTCTTCACTTCATCTTGGAGCATTTTGGATAGGGGAATGCCGGTCCAGCGCGCCACTACGGCTGCGATGTCAGTCTCGGTAATCTCTTCTTTCAAAATCGCCCGCTCTTTGCGTAATTCGGCGAGATGATTTTCGTCTCCGCGGATGGCTTCTTCCATGGTCGGAATTTTACCATAACGAATCTCGGCGACTTTTTGTAAATCACCACGACGTTCTTCGATATCGGCTTGTTGACGCAATTTATCGATTTCTTTTTTGTGTTCACGAATACTGGTAATAATTTCTTTTTGATTGCGCCATTGAATTTCGAGTCCAGAACTTTTTTCTTTCAAATTTGCCAATTCTTCTTTCAGTTTCGTCGCCCGATCCTGGGCATCTTTATCAGTTTCTTTTTTTAGAGCACGCAATTCGATTTCAATTTTCATCATTTTGCGTTTCATGATATCGAGGTCCTCTGGCATCGAATCAATTTGCATGCGCAAAGCCGAAGTCGCTTCATCAATCAAATCAATCGCTTTGTCCGGCAAAAAACGGTCGGTGATATATCGACTGGACAAATTAGCGGCGGCGACAATCGCGGCATCAGTGATTCGGACACCGTGATGAATTTCATATTTTTCTTTGATACCACGTAAAATCGCAACCGTGTCTTCGGTAGATGGTTCTTTCACGAGGACGGGTTGAAAACGTCTTTCGAAAGCGGCGTCTTTTTCGATATATTTCTGGTATTCTTTCAGTGTGGTCGCCCCGATAGTATGTAATTCACCGCGGGCGAGCGCCGGTTTCAACATATTGCTCGCATCAATTGCGCCTTCGGATCCGCCAGCGCCGACGATGGAGTGTAATTCGTCAATGAAGAGAATAATTTTACCCGCAGAATCAATCACTTCTTTCAAAACCGCTTTGAAACGATCTTCAAACTCGCCACGAAATTTCGTCCCAGCGACGAGTGCACCGACGTCGAGTGAAATGACTTCTTTATCGCGAATACTTTCCGGAACATCGCCATTGACGATTCGTTGTGCCAAACCTTCGGCAATCGCCGTCTTACCGACACCTGGTTCGCCGATAAGGACTGGGTTGTTTTTTGTACGGCGCGAGAGGACTTGCATGACACGACGAATTTCTTCGTCACGACCGATGACGGGATCGAGTTTTTCTTTTTTTGCGAGGTCCGTCAGATTTTTTCCGTACTTTTTTAGCGCTTGGTATTTACTTTCTGGTTCAGGTGAATCAACTTTTTGGGTACCGCGGACCGTGGCGAGGACTTTCAAAGTCTCGTCATATGAGGCACCGAGTTTTATGAGATACTCACTGACGGGATTTTTATTAACTAAAAATGCGAGCAGTAGGTGCTCTACACTCATATATTCATCTCCCATTTTTTGAGCTTCGACACCTGCCAGATTCAGAATGTTCATCGCATTTTGCCCGAGCATGATTTGGTGCATATTCAGCATCGGAATCGGACCGTCGGCACGAGGCATGCCAGTGACGAGAGACATGGCGAATTTACGCACACTATTGATATCGATATTCAATTTTTGGAGCACGGCCGAGACTACACCGCCATCGTCATTTACGATTGCAGCGAAAATGTGGGGCGGCTCCACTTGGGGGAGGTGGTGACTGTGGGCGAGTTGCGCCGCATTTTCGAGCGCCTCTTGGGTTTTTTTGGTAAAGTTATTTGTACTCATATATTGGCTATTTTTAGGGTATATTATTGCTCCACCTGTCACTCGGGGCGGGGGAGTGATAATTAGTATAACACGCTTCACAAAATTGTCAAATTGTGGTAGAATATGAGGGAAAATTAGTGTCTTTAAATTTTTGGGGTAAAAAATATCACCCCGGAGGGTGATAGGATGTCTGTTGGTCTTTTGCTCTAGTTGCGGGTGTGTTTACCCTCTATTAGATGGGTCTATACTGAGGGAGACTCGCAGACCGGAGATTGCATATGGTCTGCCCACCAAATCGTAGGTATGCAAACTCTCAAAATTGCAGATTTCTTTCACATCGTTGTGTTTGATTCTTAATCCGCTGAGGATACTCTGGACCATCCTGAGGATTTCCAGAGTGAGCACGGTGACTGTATCTTCACGGCCACGGACATTTCCTTCTAATTCGATCAATAACACAGCAGATCGTGGCAGGACATCTCGCGAGGGCAGTACAGCATTTACCAATTTTGCTACGCCTTCCGCAACGGATAGGCGATTGGGTGCGTGCTGAGTAGGTCCACCTTCATGAGCCACGAAAACGAACGGCATCGATTCCATGAAAATACCTCCAAAAGAACAGTTCGCACCCCTCATGAGATGCGGTCATAATGACTAAACATCATAGCAAAGCTTTCCTTATTTGTCAAGTATCCATGAAATTCAGTCAAATTGAAATTACAAACAAACTACCGACAGAGGTGCTTTCACAGGTGCGTGATTTTTTGAATGGTAATAAAGTTCGAACGATTTTCACACCTAATCCGGAGATGATTGTATTGGCACGCAAAGATGGGGAATTCGCACACGTATTAAATAGTTCTGACCTGAATGTCGCGGATGGTTCTGGTATTACTATACTGACACGAGGTCATTTACCACGTTATCCAGGCGTTGAACTCATGAGGGATATTCTAGAAATTGCAAATGAAAAATCATCGAAAATATTTTTGCTCGGTACGGGGAATCAGAAAACTTTGGGCACAGCGGTTGCGAAGATTAAAGAAAAGTATCCACGAATAATTATTTCTGGCACAAATATCGGTCCGCATTTCGATCAGTCGGGAAAGATTACTGATGAATCAGTCGATGAAGAATCAATCAATCAGATAATTATGACGGCGCCGGAAATAGTATTTGTCGCTTTTGGTCATGGCAAGCAAGAAAAATGGATTATGAAACACAAGAAAGATTTCCCGAGTGTTCGCATCATGATGGGGGTCGGCGGATCGATCGACATGATCGCTGGTGTACAGCGCCGTGCGCCTTGCTTTTTACGCAAAATTGGGCTAGAATGGCTATGGCGTTTGATTTGTGAACCGAAACGAATTGGACGGATATATCGCGCCACAGTCGTATTTACATTACAGAATTTCAAATATTTTTTCAAACACTATGATTAAAACTAGATTCGCGCCATCACCAACGGGGTATTTACATATCGGTAGTTTACGCACCGCTCTTTATGCGTATTTATTAGCCAAAAAAAAATCTGGTCATTTTATTTTACGTATTGAAGATACTGATCGCGCGCGTTTTGTAGATGATGGAGTTGCAAATATTTTGAAATCATTATACTGGGCAGGTGTCGTGCCAGACGAAGGAGTCGTCCGAGGCGCGGATGGTGAACCGTCTGAAGCAGGTGAAAATGGTCCGTACACCCAGTCACTACGTTTACCAATTTACAAAAAATACGTTGACGAATTAATTGCCAATGATCACGCGTATTATTGTTTTTGTTCGGCTGAGAGATTGGATGAAGTGCGAAAATTACAAGAATTGAATAAACAGCCGACTGGTTATGATGGAAATTGTCGAAATGTGACACGCGAAGAAGCTGAGGCTCGAATCAAGGCGGGAGAAAAATTTGTCGTACGCATGAAAATGCCACGAACGGGCGAAACAAAAATTAATGATTTGATTCGCGGAGAAGTGGTGTTCAAAAATGAATTGATTGATGATCAGGTGATTTTGAAGTCTGATGGTTTCCCGACATATCATCTCGCTGTGGTCGTGGATGATCATTTCATGGAAATTACGCACATTATTCGCGGCGAAGAATGGTTGTCTTCGACACCAAAGCACGTGCAATTATATAAATATTTTGGTTGGGAAATCCCTGCATTTGCTCACCTACCACTTTTGTTAAATACAGATGGTTCCAAATTATCCAAACGACAGGGTGATGTATCGGTTGATGATTATCGTAAAAAGGGCTATTTGCCGGAGGCGCTTATAAATTTTGTCGCCTTTTTAGGTTGGAATCCTGGCGGAGAAAAGGAAATGTACTCGCTCGCGGAATTGATTCAGGATTATTCAATCGAGAAGACGGCAAAAAAAGGGGCAGTGTTCAATTTGGAAAAACTAGACTGGTACAATAAACAATATATCAAACTAATGTCAGCGGAGTCGTTTGCACTCGCTTGTTGGCCGTATTTGGCCAAAGCGGGACTCGTGCCAAACGAAGTTGATAAAAAAAAATTATCGGAAATAATTCCTGCGCTATCTCTCGAAAAAGAAAGAGTCGCGCGGCTCGATGAAATTACAACGGCCGTTGGGTATTTGATTAGCGAACCGACCGATTATCCCCCGGAAATTTTAGTTTGGAAGAAATCAAATCGGACAGATGCTTTGAAAAATTTGGAATTGATCCAGGGATTTTTGTCGGAGTGGAAAGGCGAGTGGAAAAAAGAAATTTTGGAGACGGAAACTAAAAAATGGATCGCGGACAACGGACTGACTAATGGGGATATACTCTGGCCGCTTCGAGTCGCGCTCTCCGGCCTCGAGAAATCTCCAGGGTCGTTTGAAATCATGGCTGTCCTGGGATCAGAGAAAACTTTGGCTCGCTTGAAAAAAGCTATCACGAAGTTATCTGCTTAATTTTCTGAAAAACAAATCATGTGATATAATACCAGTATTATGAAATACCGGTATTTAATTACTATATTTTTCCTGGCCATTTTCGGATCAGTCTTTTCTTTTCCCTCCAAATCAGTTGCGCTAACGAATAGCGGTGTAGGGGGGAACTCTGCTGAAATTGACACCTTGAACCAGAAAATTACCGAAAAACGAGACAAGATCAAACAACTCGAAAAAAGCATTGAAGAATTCAAACAAAAAATCGATGCTAAACGTAAAGAAGCTGTCTCACTCTCTAATCAAATTTCAATTTTAGACAACCAAACACGTCAGGTCGAGTTTGATATCGAAGCTACCGAGACTCAACTCTCATCAATTCAGCTCGAAATTTCCGCTCTCGATCTGTCAATCCAGGACAAAGAAGCTAGCATCGCGAAACAACAAAAAATGCTCGCCGAACTGATCCGAACAATCTATCTTCAAGAAAACCGAAATTATATTCAAATTGCCGCCACTTACGACAATTTCTCTGATTTCTACAATCGTATCCAATACCTAGAAAATATTGAAAGAAATCTCGGCACCAATGTAAGAGGTATTAAAATTTCTAAATCAGAATTGGACGAAAAGAAAAACATTGCCACAGAGCGAGAAACTGCCTACAAAAAAACCAGCGAAGAACTTGCATTGAAAAAAAAGAAACTCGAAGAACAAGGTTTTCTCAAAGGAAATCTTCTCGCCCAAACTCAATCTTCCGAACTCAAATACAAAACCCTCCTCGCTAATCAAAAAAGCCAGTATCAGGCAATCGAAGGTGAAATTGAATCCATTGAACAAGAAGTACGAAAAAAACTCGAATCACAGAAAAAAATTAATGCCGAAATGGAAAGCGGTGGTGTATTTAATTGGCCGGTACCGAGCCGTGTTGTCACGTCATTTTTCCACGACCCAGACTACCCCTATAGAAACGTTTTTGAGCACAATGGCATTGATGTCCGCGCTGGACAAGGCACCCCAGTCAAAGCCGCTGGTTCTGGATATATCGCCCGCGCGAAAACCTGTTCACTCGCTTCATGTTATAGTTATGTCATGATCGTGCATAGTGGGGGATTGTCAACTGTCTATGGACATTTGAGCAGTATTTATGTGAAAGAAGATCAATTTGTGACGATAGGGGATATAATCGGCGCCTCTGGAGGAACACCGGGCACAGTTGGAGCTGGACCATTCGTCACCGGCCCTCACCTCCACTTCGAATGTCGCAAAAATGGCATCCCAGTGAATCCTCTCGCTTACCTTCCAAACTAAAATAAATAGTCGCCTCTTTTATTTAGGTGTCGCACAATATTTTATTAGGTAGAGAAGAGAGCGGTGGGTGAGATGGAGAATAGAGAAAGGTTAGGTCGAGTGCGTTTTGACTAACCTCAAAGTTCAAATTACAAATAACAAATCAATGTCAAATGCCAAAATCAAAATATCAAATATCCATTTACAATCTTTGCGGGTATTTGAACTTTTAGTTTTGGCATTTATTTGAAATTTGTAATTTGAACTTTGACATTAAACAGGTGAATACCAGCACAATAAGTGGCTCATAAAACAAATACCTAAGCAAGGGAAGCCTCATAACAACCATCCTATTTTCTTCGTCCTGAAAATTTAAACAAAAAGACGACACTCTATACCTTGGGTTTATGAAGCCATATTCTGTGGCGTCGCATAAGTTTCATTAAACGACGCCTCTTATATACCTCAATCCAGCCAAGGCTTCACTGGACTGGATATCCTCCCACCTCCCTACCTCTAAACTCATTTCCAATATACTCGTCCTGGATAACGTACATCTAGATACTCGAACTTCCCTCCTTTAATTTTTTCATGCAAAAGTAAATCAATCGCCTCAATTGCGCTCGGACGATCCACAATTAAATTTAATTTGATATAACTTCCATCTCGTAATCGCACTTCACCAAAACCCACATCATTTTGAATTACAAAATAATCAATTTTATTTTCTCCGATTACTTTTATCAATCCACCATACCACTCGATGACTCTTTTCACCAAGTAATCCTCCACGACTGTTTCCCCCTTCTCCAACGTTGGGGACGACGAAACGAAATTTACAGTATTGGTTCTGGCGTCGTACAATATTGGATAGTCCCCAGCTAGTTTTCTGATATCACCAACACTTGGCACGTGATATTTCGAAAAATGCTCATTTAGGAGTATCGAACTGGTAGAGATAATAGCACTCACAGTGGACGAGACCGCTGGCCCATCGACTCCACCAGGAACTTCCTTCCACTCGTCCTCCCCCACACTCCGGATCACCTCGAGTACCTGCCCCGATTCATTCAGAAACGCATATCTTTTCCCGTTATCAAAAATAATCCGCGTAATTTTTTCCTTCAATTCCACATCCACCTTACCTGGAAAAGTTTTTTTGACGACAATTTCCGCAATCGGAAAACGTGAGCGTAAAATTTCTCTGATCTCGACCACGTCCGTCAAAAAATAATTCCGATTGGAAAAAATAACCAGACAACGTCCATCTAATATCCCTTCGAGGGTCTTCACAACTTCGGCATTGTCCACCCGATTCGTGCCTGATACGACGATCTGCTTGATCCGAAAGAACGGATGCGCCAACATAATTATAACCGTCGCCAAAAATAAACCAACGGCCAAAAATAGTTTGACATACAGACCGAGATTTTTTTGGGGGCGAGAAACAAACATTGGATTATTTTTTCTCACCCGTTCAGCATAATCACGTTTCACCACGCCACCGTCCTGATTCATAGACCGAACAATAGACTGAGCAGTGTTGTTAATTTTTCTACCAATTCGATTGAATTTCATTTAGATCCTCTTAAAAGTGTTGCGATAGTAGTTTTTTATTCTCCAAGAAATACTATTTTCAATCAAAATTACCGCCTTACCACCACTAACAGATTTCAAATAACTTAACAAATCTTTTTCTGTTTCGATGAGAGCGGTGGTCGTATTGAAACGGTTCCCTACTCCATCGCGAATTACTTCGAAAAAATCCCGTGAAGTGACTACTAATTCATCCGCCACGAAAGAAATCTCCTCACCAATATTATGGTGTATTTTCTCGGAGTGTTCACCCAACTCTGTCATACCACGCGTAATAACAATTTTATGATATTCCGACGAATATGAACCTAGAACAAACAGAGCCGACTTGAAACCTTCATAATTTGAATTTTCCGAATCATCAATAATAATCGTATCACCGAGAACATACTTATCATGCACCCCTTCCGGTAAATGAAGCCGCCCGATCGCCTCAGTAACTTCTATTTGCGTCATCCCCAAATGACGACCAACCGCACAACCTGCGGCAATATTCAAAGCATTATGCTCACCGCTCACCGGCGCCCGATATTCAACTCTCTCACCATCCACAATCGCCCGAAAAGTAATACTATCAATTCCGTGTTTGATGTCATCAATCAAAAATTGAGGTTTGTTTTCATCATCTACGCCATAAGTGTAAATTGGACAATGTACCTCTGCCAAACATTTCGGACAAAAATTCTTATCCGCATTAATGACCGCGAGGCCATTCTCCGGCACAAATTTAAAAAGATTATATTTATCTTTAACAATTTTTTCTAAACTGCCAAAATACGAAATATGCTGAGCATTCACACCAGTCAAAATTCCAATCTGCGGTCGAGTCATCCGAGCCAATGCCGACACATACCCTGGTCGCGCCCCCGACATTTCAACCACCAAAATCTGGGCGTCCGTCAGATCATTGGCGAGAATATAACGTGCGACAGCGATGTCTGTGCGGATCTTACTTGGCACCGCCACCACCTTGAATTTATCCGCCAAAATCGATCGCAAAAATTCCTTCACAGTGGATTTTCCATAACTGCCGACAACCCCGATCACAAGGAGATTTTTATAATTCATCAATTTTCGCGTCGCCCGTCCAACCACATATGACTTCAACAAACGAGTCGGCAATTTCAATGCCGTAATAACTCCCCCCAAAATAAAAAAGCGCAAGGCAATAAACAAAAAAAGAAATGTCCAATCGTGTAAATACATACAAACGCCGCCCTCGAACAGAAGACAGAGGAAAATTGTCACCAAGCTTTTCAGGGTAATCCTCGGCCATTCGAAATGCCGACTTGCGACTCGATACAAATTATATATCAAATCCGCTACAAAAATTACCGTCAAAATATACCAAACAGCCGAAACGTTATTGAGGGGCGAAACGAATAGGGCTAATCCGAAAAATGACCGCCATAAAATATGATACTGCGTCCAAAAAACCCGTCCTTCATGTGAGAGGAGAAATTGCCTGATCTTGCGCACTCCATAATCCCCTTTCTGCCACAAATAGGTGAACTCGGCGTAGTCAAAAAAAGCCGAAGCCAGCCACAATATTTTCACCAACCACGCATATGACATACTGGAGATTTTTAATCACGACCAATAAACTTCTTCCCCATATACTTCTGCAAAACTTTAGGAATTGCAATCGTACCATCAGCCTGTTGGAAATTCTCTGCCAAAATAATCGGAAAACGACTAGTGACAATGCCTGTACCGTTCAAGGTGTGCACGAAATCCGTTTGATTATTTTCATTTCGATATTTGATATTGAGGCGACGCGCTTGAAAGTCCAAGCAATTACTTGTACTAGTCACTTCGCCATAATCATTTTTCATCGTCATCCACGCTTCGCCGTCATATTTACGATAAGCTGGCGCTCCGAGATCCGCACTCGCAATATCGATAATCCGATAAGGCACTTCGAGACCATTCAAAATTTCTTTTTCAATTTCCAAAATTTCCGCATGTAATTTCTCGCTTTCCTCCGGTTTACAAAACACAAACATTTCTAATTTGGAAAATTGATGCACTCGATACAACCCTTTGCTTGTCCGTCCATAAGCGCCAGCTTCGGTGCGAAAACAATGCGAAAGTGAGGCATATTTGATCGGTCCATCACTCAAGTCCAAAATCTCATTGGCATGAAAACCGAGAGTGGTAATTTCTGCCGTCCCAACGAGAGACATGTTATGTTTTTCTACCTCATAAATATTTGCTTCTTCACCACGCGGATTGAAACCAGCACCGAGAAGAACCTCATTTTTCGCGAGATCGGGTGTTTCCAAAATTTTGAAACCGTACTTGGTAATTATATCCAAACCATAATTGATGAGAGCTATATTCAAACGCACCAAATCGTCTTTCACAAAATAAAATTTGGCGCCAGAAACTTTTGCTCCGCGCTCGAAATCCAGCAAACCCAAATTCGTCAGAAGTGTCTCATGATCTTTCGCTTCGAAATCAAATTTCGGCGGATCTAAATGCGTCTCAACCACTCGAAAATCTTCTTCGCCACCAACCGGAGATTCGGGGTGAGTACGATTCGGAATTAGTAATAGAATATTTGTGTATTCAGTCTCTACCAATTCTAATTCATCCTCGAGCCGCCTGATTTCATCCCCCACCTGACGCATTGCCGCAATTTCTTCATCCGTCGGCTTACCTTTCGAACCCCGATTGCGCCCCGCGCGCAATTCATCAATTTTTTGAATCTTCTCTCGACGCACGGTGTCCAATTCGAGCAAACGATCCACATTTACCTGCAAACGACGCGCGCTACAATTTTTTTTCACTTCAGCCACGTTTTCGCGAATATATTTGATGTCCAACATATTATTAAATGTGTTTTTGACAATAATTTTTTATAACTGTAGTTTTATATTTATCTGGACTAAATGGCCTCAACCGAACAATCTCTGTTGATAATCCGAAATTCACCAACGCTTCCGCCAACTTATCCACGTATATTTTCTGATCATAACCCAACGCAATTATATCCGGCTTCACTTCCACAACGACCGCATACGGATTATCAATTGAACCTAGCACCACCCGATCCACCGCTCGAATTGAACGGAGGAATTCTGCTCGTGCATTTTCGTCATTATACGGCGCTTGACCACGAATTTTCTCCACATTCACGTCACGAGCTACGACCGCCACACACTCATCCCCATAACCTCGCGCCTCATTGAACATGTGCAAATGTCCGAGATGAACGATATCGAAAGTCCCGAATACCATCACTATTTTTGACATATTCTTATTCCTCCGAAGAGGACAATTCTGATTCAATAATTGGTTTCATGATCGGAAAAGCGATCACTTCACGCAAAGTATGCGAACCAGTGAGCAGAGCGACGAATCGATCGATACCGATGCCCGTCCCAGTCGCTGGTGGCATACCTTGTTCGAGCGCATCAATATAGTCCGCGTCGTAGTTCATTGCTTCTTTGTCACCTTCTACCTTATTCTGCGATTGCACGACGAAACGTTCTTTCTGATCGATCGGATCATTGAGCTCTGTGTATGAATTTGACAATTCAAAACCATTCACAATTAACTGGAACATTTCCGTATAACGCGGATCATCTGCTTTTTTTGCCAAAGGTTTCAATTCTACCGGATAGTTCAATACAAAAGTCGGCTGAATGATTTTTGGACGAACCGTTTGTTTGAAAATCGCATCAATCAATTTACCCCTCTCCGTAATACCACCACAATCAATTTTTTTGGATTGAGCGACTTTCGCCAGAGAAGCAAAATCTTCGTAGTCATTAATTTCAATACCGGAATGCTCTAAAACCAAATCATGAAAATTATGTCGTGGGAAAGGCCCGGAAAAATCAATTTCTTGATCATCAATCGTAATTGTAGTCGTACCAAGCGTCGTTCGTACTATCGCCGGAATCATCTCTTCATGCATACGCATATTATCTTCGAAATCTGCGTATGCCCAGTAGTACTCGAGCATGGTGAACTCCGGATTATGTTGCCGATCCACACCCTCATTACGAAATACTCGACCTAATTCGAATGTTTTCTCGAAACCACCCACAAGCAGACGTTTCTGCCATAATTCTCCGGCACAAATACGCAAATGCACATCGAGATCATAGGTATTGAAATGAGTATCAAAAGTCTCCGCCATCGCCCCGGAAGCAACCACTTCGAGATAAGGTGTCTCAACCTCGAGAAAACCCTGATTCTCGAGAAAATGACGTAAATGCGCAATCAACTTCGAACGAATCATCATTTTTTGACGCGCTTCCTCATTCACGAGAAAATCCAGATGACGTTTGCGATAGCGAATTTCATCATCCTGCAAACCATGAAATTTGTCCGGCAATGGCAACAAACTCTTCGAGAGCAGACGCCATTCTTTCACAAGGATCGACGCTTCGCCTTTATGTGTTTCGAACCTCTCACCTACTACTTCGAGAATATCCCCTGCATCAATTTTTTTACAAAACAATTTGTAATTATCCGCACCGAGATCATCTTGTTTGAAAGCAAGCTGAATTCGACCGGTACTATCGGCCATATGTGCAAAAGTCAACTTACCCATTTCTCTCTTGATGAAAATTCTCCCCGCAACACGCAATTTCTCGCCTACAGCCGATTTCAAGGCGGTCTCGATCATACACTCGCGACCCACCCGAGCTGGGTATGGGTTTATTCCCATCGCCTGCAAATCAGTCAATTTTTTCAACCGTACTTCACGCTCATCATTTACGTTGAGATTGTCCTCGATAATATTTGACATAAAACAGCAAAATTTGCGTAAAATAAAGCTTCATTTTACGCGAGAAATTAGTGTTTTAAGTATATCAAATGATTGACAAAAATGCAATGACGCTAGTGCTATCGATTTAGAAAAGTGATCGTCAGTTGCAAAACTGTCGCAAAAGACACCCAAAGTAAATATGGAATTTGGATATAAACGATCCAACGCGCGTGCGGATAAATACTCACCATCGCCCAAATGAGTGTTCCGAAAACAAGTAAAATATCGGCCGCCGCGAGAAAATTATTTTTCAAACCGAATTGGATCGGCGTAAAAACAAAATTAAAAATCAAATTGAGGATAAACGGTAGAGCGACCATGAAGGTGATTTGCCTGTTCCAAACCATCAAAAATACTTTTCCGAAAGAAACAGCTATCAAAATATACAAAAATGTCCAAACCGGGCCAAACAGCCAAGATGGCGGCGCCCAATTCGGTTTGATCAGATTCGAGTACCAGTTATATGTCTCCATATTTTTTTAATTAAGCTTTAGCTTATATAGTATATGCCAACGTTGACAAATGTGCAATTTTCCGCTATATTGTAATTAACTAAATTCGGAGGTTTTCAAATGGAAATGTACGTTCAAATTCAAGAGACCACTGACAAGGGGGGAAAACCCAGTATCACTTTCGTCATTCACGAAGGTGAGACTGAACAAGGGCCGATCCTTTGCCAGATCGACGGTCTCATCGTCCGGCACGGCTACCGACCAGATGAGCGACAAAGAGCGATATCAAGGAATAAAATCTCAAAGGCTCTCGCACCAAAATTATATGAAAAAGGTATCCCTGTCCATGAAGCCCAAATGATCCACATCGGACAAATCCTCATCATGTATGAATTCACGGTCAATCGATACGCCAAGATACAAAAAAAGGCGGCAAATGGAACGCGCCCATAGACCCCACAGGAACAGACGAAGCTGTTCCTTTTTTATTAAAAAATAATCCAGCACTTTACTACTTCACCCTCACAATCTCATACTCCTGCACTCCCGCCGGTAAATTCACACTCACCACATCCCCCTTCGATTTACCGAAAAAAGCACTACCAAGTGGTGATTCATTACTAATTTTTCCTGCGGCTGGATCCGCCTCCTGTGCACCGACAATAGTGTATTCACGCTCCTTTTTCGTAGCGAGCACCTTCACAGTGACGATCGAACCGAGAGTCACATTACCTGTACTCTTCCGTACGCCGAGCACGGTACTACGTTCGAGGATTGAATCGATCTCTTTCACACGACTTTGTGTCCAAGCCAAGTCTTCACGCGCGGCATGATACTCAGCATTTTCAGAGAGATCCCCCATTTGTCTCGCCTCATCGATTCTTTTGGCCAATCCGGGAATTTTATTTTCTTTCAAATCTTTCTTTTCTGCTTTCAGTTCATCGGCTTTTTCCGGAGAAATATATTGAGTTCTATCTTCCATATTTTTACTTCTATTACTCGTTAAAAAAATATAACCGCATCAGCGGATATGTATGTACCAAGTATAAATCAAAGTGAAAGTGTGGTCAAATTATTTGTCCACACTTCAAACCTGATTGAACTAATTTCTCACCCGCGCCCACCAAGCGAGGAAATCACGTGCGACTGGCACAGCCGTTCGACTTCCTTCCTCGCCTTCCTCGATCATCACTGCGAGGACGATTTGCGGCTTCTCGGCTGGCGCAAAAGCCGTGAACCATGCATGATTCGCTTTATTACTATTCCACTGCGCCGTCCCTGTCTTGCCTCCCGCCGATACTGGTAGAGACGCGAGTGCTCGGCAGGATCCATATTTCACACAATCCTGCATCCCGAGTTTCACGATGTTGAGATATGCCGGATTCACAAAATCTACCCGGCGCACAACACTCACAATCGGCATCTCTCTCTTTGTCACTGGATCGACAATCGCTTTGACCACATGTGGTTCATACAAGGTCCCACCGTTCACAACACTAGCAGTCATGAGCGCGATCTGGAGTGGGGTCGCGAGTACGTCACCCTGACCAATAGATAGGTTATAGGTATCGCCAATATACCATTTTTCATTTCGAACCGCCTGTTTCCAATCTCGACTTGGCAGAAATCCATTTGTCTCACCACCGAGGTCTATGCCTGTCTTCTCCGCGAAACCAAACTTCGCGAGATACTGCACAATTCGATCCACCCCGAGTCCGACAAATTTATCATAACCGCCACCGATATAATAATAGAAGGTGTTGACCGACCAAGCGAGCGAGCGCCGCACATCGGTGAGCCCATGTCCACCCGCCTGCCAATCAGGGAAAAACCACTGACCAATTCGTAATCCGCCCGTACTCAAAAATGCCGTCTTCGCGGTGATCACCCCCTCATTCAACGCGGCCGCCGCAATTGCGGGTTTGATTGTCGAGCCAGATGGATAATTTCCTCCAATCACCCGATTGAACAAGGGCTTATCGCTGTTTTCAGTATATTTTGTATAATTTTCTTGACTAATGCCGCCCGAAAATTCATTATTGTCAAAAGTTGGCAAACTCACGAGAGCAAGCACCTGTCCATTATTCGGGTCGAGTACTACAGCCGAACCACGAGTCTTATTAAACTTCTTCAAATAAGATGAGAGCAAACTCTCGAGCTCGGCCTGATAACGCGCATCGATCGCGAGCTTGATATGACTACCGGGCACTGGCGCCTCTTCACTCAATATCGACTGTTCTTTGCCCGCCGCATTGACCTCAATTCTTTTCTTACCATAAACACCGCGAAGGTATTTTTCATAACTATCCTCCACACCCATTTTTCCAATTTGATCATTTGGCAAATAACCTTTTTCATATAAATTATTCAATTCATCCCGATTCAACTTTCCTTCATAACCCAAAATATGCGAAAGCGAAAATACCGAAGTACTCGCGACCCCATCCCAATTCCTATTATTCAAATCCGTCTCATACAGCCTTTTACTACCCCGCTGGATGTATATGCCAGGCAAATCACCCGCTTCGATAATCATCGCGAGAGCTTGATCATATTCCAAATTTTCTCGAATGGTAATCGATTCATAACTGTACGAACCATACTCGTCGAGCAAATCACGAATTTCTCCTTCTGGCCGCATCGTCAACTCCGCGAGACGTAAAACAATTTTTTCTCTCTCCACCGCTTTCTTTGGTAAATCTTGAGGAATAATCGCCAAGGAAAAATTCGGAATATTTTTGGTGAGAGCAATCCCGTTCCGATCGTAGATTAAACCTCGTTCCGCCACGATCGGCAAAGAACGCTCTCGATTATGCTCAGCGGCGGCTCGATAGTCAGCTCCTTGTCCAATTTGTATGTAAGCCACTCGTAAAAATATTAATCCAAGGACTACCAAAACAAAAAGACCGAAAATTTTATATTTTCGTTCAGTGAAACTCGAATTGATGTGATGGTAACTCCCCTGAATACATGTTTGCCTCGTATCTGGTGATTCGAAATACATCGACTCTGTCACCCAATCTTCATGCGCAACATTCTTAATCCGAATACCAACCCCACCACTACCATCAATACCAAAAATTGATTGTTTATGATCACTGCTCATACTATTTCGGACGAAATAACCGTTTATTCAACACCGATGGACTGAGACGGAATGACAACCGACTGCTCACAAATACAACGAGACCGACCGCACATGAAGTGAATATTGCCTCATACGCAAAAGAACCCAGCATGAGTTGTGTGGTACCAACCGAAGCATAACCACCGACCCAAACCATGACCAGATATAACAAACGAAAAAAACCCACCATCATAAAACTCAAAATAATCGCCGAATACCAAGATTTGTTGGTGAATACCGAACGGTAGAGCCAATAACCCACCAAAAAGGAAATCGTACTTGCATACAGAACAATTCCAAAGGGCGTGATCGTGTATAATTCAACAGTGAAATGTGCTGCCAAAGAGAGATAGACCACCAAACCGCTCTCTCGAAAAATCAAATACAAAATCAAAATAAAAAAAATCACATTAAAATTATCAAAAGGTCGTGGCGACAAATATGTCGTCAGAAGTTGTCCACACACCATAACAATTAAACCAAAAATCACCGCAAACAGCTTGAATATTTCACGCATAGGCTCCAAATTAACGATACTCAATTTTATTGATGACTGACACCAGAGATAATTTGTCCAAACTGACGAGAGGGGTAAGCACGGCTTGTTGGAACGGTTGATAAGATTCTTTTTCTACCGCCTCAACACGTCCGATTGCGAGACCACGTGGTATCCCCGCCTCGAGACCAGATGTCACGACAACATCACCCACTGAAATGATCTCATTCTGTGGAATAAAATTCAATCGGATACTAATACCATAACCACCCTCGACAATCCCAATGCTTCTATCTCGACTCACAACGGTCGCGGCCACACGGCTTTGATTATCATTCACGAGACGCACGACCGCCTGTCGATCCTCGACACGAGCGATCTTACCGATGAAAACACCATTTTCCGTCACGACCGGATTACCGACAACAACCCCGTCATTATTACCACGATTAATAACTACAGTCGAACCGACCGGATCCAGATTTTTCCCAATTACATTTGCCCCGACACTCTGAAAAGTCGTTGAGGTAAAAAATCCTAAGGACTGACGCAACATGTTATTTTCTACTCGCAATTGATCTAATTCGGCCACCTCGACAAGCAATCGACTTTTTTCCGCCACCACTTCAATATACGCCGATCTTAGATCTTCAATCGATTTGAACACTTCGTCCTCTCCTCCTGTTTTGACACTGATCCCGTATAATTCTTGTGACACTGGCGCAACCAATCCACGCAGAGAGTTCTCAATAAATTTCAAAGCCCCTACAAAATGCAGGACAATTACCAAACCAACGACGCCCGAAACGCCTAAATAAGTTTTTAGTTTGTTCCCCGACATATTCTATTTTTTCTTAACATCACGAGCTGATGGTAACCCAACCCCAGCCAGCAAGACCGAATCTTCAAGCAATATGCCAGTACCCCGCACCACTGCCGTCAATGGATCATCTGCAATTCTGACTGGAATTTCCGCCGCGCGTGAAATCACCTTATCAATACCACGCAACAGAGCTCCTCCGCCGGTCAAAAGCATTCCCCGTTCATGAATATCCGCTGTAAGTTCTGGCGGGGTGGTTTCGAGAGTCATTTTTATGAGTTCGACGATTGTATTGATCGACCGACCGAGCGCCTCGCGTATTTGCGCATCGCTGATCATGATTTCTTTTGGGAGACCAGTCATCACATCACGACCGCGCATTGGAAATTCCATTTTCTCCCCCATCTCCATCGCTGAACCAATCTTTATTTTTATCTGTTCGGCATGTGACTCGCCGATGAACATATTGAACACTTCGCGTGCGTACTGAATTATATTACGATTAAATTCATCTCCCGCAACATTGGTCGATTTCCAAGTGACGACACCACCGAGTGAAATCACCGCCACCTCAGAAGTTCCTCCACCAATATCGACGATCATATTTCCGACCGGATCCTGAATTGGCATACGCGCTCCGATCGCGGCTGCCATTGGCTCTTGGACGATATGGACTTCACGCGCTCCTGCCGCGAGGACAGCATCTTCGACCGCCTTGATCTCTACCTCCGTCACTTCGAGCGGTGTACAGATCACAACCTTCGGTCGCGCAAACAGCGAAAAACTGCCTTCATGCACTTTGTCGATGAAATATTTGAGCATCCTCTCCGTCACTTCATAATCAGAAATAATCCCATTCGAGAGCGGCCGACTGATCACAATATACGCTGGTGTTTTCCCCAACATATTTTTCGCCTCATTTCCAACCGCCAAAATCTGCTCCGTCTTTGTATTGATTGCCACAAATGACGGCTCATTGACCACAATACCTTTGTCATGGACATAGACGAGCGTATTAGCGGTGCCGAGATCAATCCCCAGATCTTGGCTGAATTTTCGATAAAGCGCATCAAACATAACAAATTATCTTTTCACTTCGAAACGAGTATAAAAATCCGCCAATTTCAATAATTCTGTCGTACCGTCAATTCGATGGCGCAATTCAATCGCCCCATCAGCAAGCGTCCGACTACTCGCGACAATTCGCCATGGCAAACCAAGCAAATCGGCGTCTGCAAATTTCTCCCCCGCCCGAGCGTCGGAACGATCATCGTAGAGAGTCATTTTGGCACCGAGAGTTTGATAAATTTTCTCGATTTGCTCCTCTTCCTCCGGAGTCTTCGCGAGCGAAATCAAATGAAATTTGTATGGTGCCACCGCTTCTGGCCAAATAATCCCAGCATCATCGTGTGACACTTCGACGATCGTCCCCATGACCCGCGACGGTCCGATTCCATAACAACCCATCAACACCGTCTCTTGCACACCATCCTGATTAGTGAACTTATTTTCAAAAGCTCCTGAATATTTCGTCATCAATTTGAAGATATTCCCTACCTCAGTTGCTTTACGCACCTCCCTCTCGGCGCCACAATATGGGCATTTCAAACTTCCATCGGGCACCAACTCACTGTTCTGATGACGACCACAAACACAGGCATAGACATCATCCTCGCCATTCTCAATAAATACTTGAAATTCATGACTGAATTTGCTGAAAGTCCCCCCCGAAGACTCGACTACCATCGCGGCTAGCCCAAGGCGTGTGAAAATTTTATTATATGCCCCAATCACGGTCTCGTAATAAGCGTCGAGATCTTCGACGGTCGCGTGGAAGCTATACAGATCTTTCATCAAAAATTCTCGACCGCGAAGAAGCCCTGATTTCGCTCGCGTTTCATTGCGAAATTTGTCCTGAATCTGGTACACCGCCACCGGCAAATCCTTATATGAATTCACGAAATTGCGTAATAATGGCGTCACCACTTCCTCATGAGTCGCTCCCAGAGCGAAATCTTTATCCCCCGCCCCCTTCAATTTGAAAAGCACATCGAGATCGTCCCAACGTCCTGTCGTCACCCAATTTTCTTTTGGCTGTAATGCCGGCATGAGGATTTCGAGCGCGCCAATCGCGTTCATCTCTTCACGAATAATATTTTTTATGTTATTCAAAACCCGCAGACCGAGTGGCAAATATGTATAAATCCCCGCGGCTAATTTATCAATATAACCAGCCCGCAAAAGAAAAGCAGAGTTCAGGCTCACTTCATCTTTAGGAACATTTTTGGCAGTTGTAGTGAAAAGTTTCGATTGTTTCATAATATTTTAATTAGTCGAACGATTCAATAAATACATATAAATAGAGAAAACAATCATAATCGCGAAAAGAATTCCGCCGGTCATCCAATTCAAAAACCCGCGACTCGCTAAAAACAGAAAAATTAAAACTCCCGCGGAAATGATAAATGAATCACGAAAGCTCGCTCGCACCAAATGAAAAATTGATCTAGATCGTTGCGAGAAACATCTCGCCCAGAAAGAAAATAAAGAAAAAGTCCCTAATAAGGAAAAAAACAGGCTGGCATAAAAAAAGGCAAAACCAACCCCAACATCCTGGAAAGGATCAATATTAATGATGACCATAGCGAATGCCACCCAACATAAAACGGCAGACATTAGCATGATTGTGAGATATTGGCGTAAGCTCATAAAGACGAAATTTTAGCCTAACTATTGTAGCCTTTTTACCAATTTTTGGCAAGATACGCTACCGATTAACACAAATATCGCACCCGGTCAATTTCATTGCGACCAATCTCCTTGTTCATGAGCTCTACCACTTCGTTCTGATGAAGGCGTAATTCCTGCGCCACCGCGGAACTGCTACACGAAATTGTCAATGTGCGGTTTTTCATGAAGAGCGGTTTCATGAGCGCCGCCAATTCAGGAGAAAAAATTTTATCCATGATTTTCTGAGCAACCTCGATGATCTGCGCGGCCTCCACGCCTTTCGCAACACCCGCTTGATTACCAAATTTATTTTTCAATGTATCGCCAATCGATGATAAGGTTGATGGTATGGTCATATAAATTTAAGCCAAACGGTATTCACAAATATTTTTAAAGTCACAAAATGCGCAACTGCGTTTGTCCGGACTAGGTGTGAAATCTCTCATCATAATCCGATCAATCGCCGAAACAATCTTCTCCGTAAATTTCTCCAAATCTTTTTCTTTACCAATGAAGCGCAGTGGAGTGTTGTCGGTCAAATACAGATAAGTGAGATGTTCTACCGGTCCGAGACGCGATAACTGAGGTAAATTCTCGGCCGCGAGCTGATAGATGAGGAGCTGATCTCGATCATCACTCTCTATTTTTTCCTTTGTCTTACCAGTCTTATAATCGATAATCTCTAATTTACCCTCGGGCGAACAATCAATCCGATCAATCCTACCATGGACGACGTGCCCACCCATTTTCATGGAAAATGGTACTTCGAGCGCAACCGGCACTGTCCACCGATTCGTATTATCCTCATAGAATTTTTTCAGAATACGTCGACCTTCACGAAAATATTTCTCTCTCTGGTCGTGACTTTCGTACCAATCTTCTATCCACGATTCTTCATAAAATTTCAAAAACTCTTCGAGACTGGGGACAATAACTTCTCCACCCCGAACCTCGTTTAATTCAATCACCCGCGAATAGAATTTGTAAAGCGTGTTATGAATCGAGGTACCAAAACTCATCGCCCCACCACGCGCTTTTTGAATACGCAAAATCGTGTCTAATTTGTACTGATAAGGACAAGTCAAATAGACTTTAATTTGTGAAATAGAAAATTTGTCTGGCAATGGCAATTTGCTGTCAATCGCCTGTGGTTTTCTATCGGCAATTTTATCAAATTTGGAAACGTCTTCTACCATAGTTCCCGCTTCGAGTCCAGCCTCGCTTAGGAAACGACTCGGTTTGCATTTCTGCTTCCGACCATCATAATATTCCGCATAAGACAAATACAGACCACTCTTCGCACGAGTCGTGGCTACATAGAAAAGCCGCCGTTCTTCTTCGTAGTGACCATCTCCTTCTGGTAGAGATTCTTTTATCAGGGCGACAGGAACATCGATTTCTCCACCGTGATTGCGCGATGGAAATTTACCCTCGATCAAAGCTGGTACAAAAACATATTTGAATTCCAAACCCTTTGAATTGTGTACAGTCATTAAATTGACCGAATCGGGAGTGTCTTCCGGACGATACTTCTCCCCCAGATCTCCAGAATCGAGCACCAACGCGAAATACTTCATGAATGAATCAAGTGTCGGCACTACTGCTTGTTTTTCGAAATTGTCCAAAAAATTAAAAAACTGGCGCAATTCGAAAATCTGACGCATCGCCTCGCTATCACCTCGCACTTCCGCTTCGGTCAGCCATTTGAGATAACCGCTTCTTTCAAAAAATTTGAATAATATGATTGTCGGTTTCTCGCGTCTGGCGGATTGCATGCCGAAATCTATTTCCGCAATTAATCTCTCCGTACCCGAAATCCCCTCAACCGAAACTCCGATTGTCGCCGCGATTTTCACCGCTTCGAACAAGGAAATACTTTTACGATCCGCGTGAGTGGTGAGAAGACGAATATCATTATCGGAAATTCCAAAAATAGCCAAATTGAGGAGGCGGTAAATGGCATCATTTTCGTGATAACTCTGGACTGCTCGCAGATACGACATCGCATCGAGTACGACTGGTTGACGATATAGACCACGCGCCGACATGACTTCATATGGAACACCAAGCCGATCGAAAGTATTGGCAATTTCGTCAATATGGGCATTGCTACGCACAAGCACTGCAAAATCATTCCAAGATAAATCCGGCTGATTTGCACGTAATTCGGCAATTTTTTCGGCAATCCCGCGAATTTCATTGTGGCCATTGTCATGAGCTCGCAATTTCACTTCCCCCTTCTCGCCACCCACGGCCCTAAGTTCTTTCGTGAGCCCAAGTCTACACTCCAATCGATCTGGATCATTGTTTTTCACCACCCGATAAGCCAAATCGAGAATATCTTGCCCTGAGCGATAGTTTTCTGTGAGCACGACCTCGCGCGCATTCGCAAAATCTGTCTTGAAACGCAAAATATTTGACACCGAAGCGCCGCGGAAAGCATAAATCGATTGATCGTCATCACCAACAACTGTGAATTGAGCGCTTTGAGTAAGCATTTTGGCCAGTTTATACTGTGACCAATTCACATCCTGAAATTCGTCCACCAGGACATATTTGAATTTGCGACAAAGTACCGCGAGAATATTTGGTCGTTTTTCAAATAATTTTACGGTATAGAAAATTAAATCCGAAAAATCCAAATAATTATGCTCCAGTAAAATTTGATTGTAAGTCTGATAAGCTTTGGCGAGTTCTATTATTCGCTCTTTTTCTATGACATTCACATCCCCCGTATCGAGTTTGATTGATTCCGCATATGCTAAATATTCTTCCGGCGTAATCAGCTCATCTTTGCAAGCGGAGAAATGTTTGAGGAGAGCGTGCAAATGCTTGGCCGGATTGCCGAGCGGACGATAATAGTCGAAATCGAATCGATCTAAATTCTCACGCATGAGCATCCAAGTATCTGTCGCGGTGAGAGTTTTGAATTTATTCGGGAGACCAATTTCGAGACCATATTTCTCGAGAATGCGTGTACAAAAAGCATGAAAAGTGTGCACCCACAAATCCACAAATCCCCCCTCTAAAATATTTTCTACTCGATCGGAAATTTCCCCAGCCGCTTTGTCGTTGAACGCGAGCGCCAAAATCTCATCCGGCTTGGCTAGGCTGGATTCAATAATATAAGCAATTTTTTCAGTAATTACTTTGGTCTTACCTGTCCCCGCTCCCGCTACGATGAGAAGCGGACCCGATGTGTATTCCACCGCAGTTTTTTGTGCCTGGTTCAACTCATTCATAACATTTCAAAATAGCCTAATGCCTAATTCGAGCAAACTATTGATTGCTCTAACCAACCAACTTGCTGACGTTTTCTTTTTTAGGTGGTGCTTTCTTTTCCTGGTACTTATAATACGCTGTTGTCATCATCGTCCCAAGCGCGCAACCAAAAGCGTATAATACTACCAATTTCCAATTACCAATATCGCTCACTACTTTTTCAAGCACATAATACCAAATAAGAATATTAATGATGGTGACGACCCCACTCGCAATGATTTTGGAATCCGTGACGACTTTTGTCCAAACACTGACGATTATCATCTCAATGATACCGACAAAGAAAAGTGCCATAATTTTATTTATATTTTACTATCAATTATTTCTTATCCCAAAAAGCGTGTGCATCTTCTTCCATTCGATCGAGACGATCATAATAATCCGCAAATTCGTTGAGATGGGCTAATGCAATTTTACCGGTCAACACAGCATCATCCCCCGTCACATCTGTGAGTGAATTCTCTGAACCATGCTCGAGTTCTACATTCATGCCACGATGAAACTGCGCTACGTTGTATTTATCCCATTTGATTCCGAGAAACTCCCCGATAGCTTTGGCTTCCTCCTCGGAAAAACGCAACTTCCCGTCACGCAGTTCCGGACCTTTCATTTTCTTCGCAACCGCGAGAATGTAGATAATTTCGAGAATTCCCATTGTATTGATGAAAAGCAAGGCCACAAACCAACCAACACTCTTCAGACGAGCCGCTCGCCAGAGAGCGAGACCTTTCCAAACAGCTGTCCAAATAGACGCCGCAACCAAAAAAAACACAAAACCGCCAGCCATGCTAGCTATCCCCGCAAATGAAATGTTCTCCATAAAAAATATAATACCGCGCCTAATTGCGCGCATGCCTGTATTATGACATTTTTCCCAAATAAATGCAATAAAAAAAGGAGTGGTCGAAACCACCCCAAAAGAACTAAGGTTCAAAACTCAAAAGATCAAGTAATCACCAAGCTCGCCTCCATTGTATTCATATCTACCACTACCGCAATCGGCACGAAATGTCGTGTCAAAATATCAGAATATTTATGTTTTCGCATCACATCCATACCGAAGCGGAGATACTCCAAAGCCTCAATAACTGCCAAATGCCGATAACGTTCCTTACGGTAACCTTTACTGGCTACAAACAATCCGCCATCCATATTAATTTTCCCCTCGATAATATTGCGTGCAACCAGATTCAACCCGACCAATAAGTCATCAGCCGGATTCAATGACCACTCCCCAACATGAAATGTCAGATTATCCGGAGAATACCATTTGTGCCCATCGCCAAAACAAATATCTCTCTCACAGTGGAACAAACGTCGTTCTGGTTTAGGCCAGACAAACAATTCTTCTTGTCTCTCCACCGCATTGCCGAGTAAATATGCGAGAGCCCGGATTGAGCCATCATCCAAAGTACGCGAACTATCAACAGTGGAGATTTTTTGAAGTGGCTCCAAAAAATCTTTATCTTCTTGACCGACATGCGATCTTCCCTGTACTCTGATGGCCACATTCCCTGATGGATCAAGCACCCCCACCGAATCATCGTCGGTATCGAGACACATTCTGATGCAATCTACCTGAGGGAAGGCTCGCTTGACTTGCCGATGAAAAATTTCCACGCCAGCAAGCGCTTTTTTGATGTCGTTATTCATAGCGGCACAACCATGATCTCTGTGTCTCCCAGACTCATGCGCTGTACCAATGAGGAGCGTACCGAGACCGCGACCTTCCGCATACTCAACAGCATGACGGATATGATCACCGACCGAACGCACCCCGAGAGAATATATTCCGCCCGGCGAAGTCATTTCATGCAGAAATTCGACCATTGTTTTGAAGACCTTGGCCATCTTCACTCGGCCATCAATACACGAAGTGACAACGGTAATCACCCCTAATTTATCCTCCAATGAAAATACTTCATTACGTACTTTTTGATACTCCTCCATATAGTACCGATTGTACCCCAAAAACATCTCCACCAATTCACACTGACCCATTTTCGCCTCCCTAATTGTAAAAAACAAGGAGGTTATATTTAAGCACAAAAAATACCGCTTGTCAACCAACGGTATTTTTGATCATTTTTACTTTATTTGATTACTCACTCCACTAAACTTCTTTTATCTCCACTCGACCGTTATCCAAAATATCAGCAATCGCAAATTTTACCTCCACACCCGAGACCAAACCCTCGATCACCCCTTTTGCTTTCTGCATATCTTCCCTATATTTGGTTTTCTCGGTCACGAGATCCGAAAAAGCTGAATGCCCGCCATACGCCCCACAATCCGTATGGTGCATGAGATAAATAATTTTGGTATCATGCAATTTTTTTGATAATGCAATTTGCTTCAAAACAAATTGCGCGTCCGCGGAATCCGGATCATCTGCAATCGCTTTCGCAATCCCAGCGACAGAAATAATATCACAGTCATTGACGAGATTCTTCGAGGCCAGCCAATCATGAATATCACGAGTGAGGCGAAAATCCATACACCGCACCAAAGTTGCCGAACAAACATGTGCCATAAACAAAAAGTTAAAAAATAATTTGCTTAATTTATATCCGCCACTTTCTCAATCTTCGCACCGACCGCACTCAAAACTTCAGTCACCTTCTCATAGCCACGTTCAATCGGATAAGGATTGCGGAGGACCGAACGCCCCGGTGCCGCGAGCATCGCGATGAGCACAATCATCGCTGGACGAATCGCTGGTGGACAGATGAGCTCATTGGCGCGAAACTTGGTCGGACCTTCCACAAACACACGATGTGGATCAAGTAAAGTAATTTTCGCACCCAATTTCTGTAATTCGAGATAATAGATCGCCCGATTTTCATATACCCAATCATGCACCAGACTACGCCCGCGCGCCCGTGTGAAAATCGGTACAAAAAACGGTAAATTATCAATATTCAATCCTGGAAAAGGACGTCCATAGATTTTGTCTGGTAAGGCCGAGAGTGGTGACGGTTCGATCACGACATCTGCCAAACGAAATTTTCCCGAATTACTCTGTCTTTCATTTTTCAAAGAAAATTTCTGCCCCATTACCCGCAATTTTTCCAATTCCAATTCCAAAAATTCCATCGGACAACCCGCAATCGTGAGTGGTGAAGCGGTCGTGATCGCAATCGAAATATATGCCATTGCCACGATCGGATCCGGCATGACGGCATATTCAATCTTGTTTTTCAACTGAGCCACCCCACGAATCCGCAAAGTAGTCGAACCTATTCCTTCAATTTTCGCGCCTGCCCGATTCAAGAAAAAACACAGATCCTGAACCATATAATTGGCGGAAGCAAATTTGATCACCGTCTCGCCTTCGGCCAGCACCGCCGCCATAATCGCATTTTCTGTTGGTGTGTCGCCGGATTCATACATGATAATTTCCGTGCCCTGTAAATTATTTGTCACGACCTCGTAATATTTATCGCGCGAACGTGCCGTCACACCCAATTTCTCAAGCGCATACAAATGTGGCCGAACTGTTCTTTCTCCCAATTTACAACCGCCGGATTTATATAGTCTATATTTCTTCTCACGTTTCGCGAGAGCCCCGAGCAGGAGCATCGACGAACGTGTCACCTCACAAGCATGCTTATTGATCCGCACCATTTCCAAATCACCTCTCGTATCCAAAACAAGAGTATGCTCGCCACGCCATGCAATCCCCACACCAAGACTTTCCAAAATTTCGAGGATTCTGTCCACTTCTTCGATTCGTGGCACATCTCGCAAGGTCACTTCACCCTTCACCATGAGCGCCGCGCAAAGTAGAGAAACTGCCGAGTTTTTCGCTGAACTTACCGGTAAAACACCTTTTAATTTTCTTCCACCCTCAATGATGAATTTTGCCATATTAATTGATTTTTATTGAGAAATACGCTATGATTATACCTGATATTATGAAATAAATCAAACCTTCCCAAATATGGCTTTCCCTGATTCAAAACTTTCCAAAACCGTCCGACGAATCATCATGACTAGTGTTTTTATACTGTTTTTCATTACTGCTCCAATTATTCTCTCCTACACCGCCGGCTATCGCTATAATTTAGGAAATGGCAAAATTGAACGTACTGGCGTGATTAGCCTCGATGCCACCCCAAACGATGCTGATTTTTATATTAACGATAAATTGATTGGCCAGAAATCCCCCCTACGTATCCCCAATGTTGCGCCCGGTTCATACCACATATCCATTCGCAAATCAAACTACCACCCATTCGAAAAAGATATAATTGTCCAAAGCCAACAAACTACCTATATAAAAAATATTTTTCTTTACGCCAACACTCTATCAGAAAAATACTATACGAAAGATATCAAAATACGAGAAATGAAAGTTTCACCTACCGGAAATTATTTTCTCTCCATCCAATCCCCCAATTCAGCTAACCTAGAAAAAACGAGCCTAATCCTGACTAACACCCGCAACGGTGAAGAGCAAATTTTACGGGAAATAAAAACTGGAGAATCGTTGGATTTTTCATGGTCACCTTACACCGATTTTATCCTACTCAAAAACAAAAATAGTCTGAGTATTCTCTCTGCTGAAACTCCTGTATCTGTCCGAACTGAAACTTTTGATGAAAACACTCAATACATTTGGGGACATTCTTCAAGCGCGCCAGAAATTCTTGTCCGCGCCGGAGACAAAGTCCGCATACTGACAAAAATCGGCTTAACAGACATCGCGACCACGACCGCCACAGCCTGGTTCGTGGACACCAAAGGCCAACTATGGACTGCCGACGATGACAAAATCCTCGTCCAGCAAAACCCGAATCAACCTCGCGCTTACTCTCTACCGAATAAACCAATCTCAATAATTGACATTGATGAAAAACGCGCAATTATCGAAACAGAGGGAGGTATTACCATCATTAAATTTACTGGTGGCGAACCCGAAATCCATACCATTTCTTCCGCAGTCGGATATTATTTCAACACCCATACCCGAGAATGGCTAATTTGGACTGATTGGGAATTATGGTCGATATATACCGACGGTTCGGCGACAATTCTCAATCGAACTGGAGAAAAAATTATTTCTGCTCGCCCACTCGACAAATACGGCGTCCTCCTCATTACCACTCCGAAAGGTATTTTTGCTTTCAACCCTGGATACTATGTCACCCAAGAACTTATTCCCGCGAATAATGTCTCTGAAGCTGGCGCAAATGCTGAAAAACGTCTTCTATATTTTCTCGGAAAAGTCGGTGAAAAAATTGATATCTACCAGTTGAAGTATTAGACAAAATTGTCAACTTGCGCTTCCACTCAAAATTAAATATAATAAAACAAAGCCAATTAATTTAACTTAATAAAAACATCCATATGAATGAGACAGCCCGGAGCACCCAATTCGACGGGGCGACTATTAGCCCACGAAAAGAGTACAACGAAGACCAAGGCAAACGACGCAAAAACCAAGAAGATATTGAAATCAGCGGCGGTGATCCTAATAAAAAAATATTTTACGATGATTCAAAAATAAAAAAACTCGACACCGTGACACTTGAAATCGCCAAACGGCCCAAAACCCCACAAGAATGGGGAGACTTCCTGAACAAAACCCTTTACCCCTATCACAAAGAATCTATTGATTTCAGCGAAAAAATTGCAGAGCACAGAGATGAGATAATGACTTTGGATGATTTCTATAATAAAATCGTCTACAAAACACCGCTTGTGGGGGCAGATGTAGTGATCGTGAATGATATGCAAAAAGCTCTAAAAGGTACTGCCTAACAGCCAAACTCCTAAAACAAAAAACAGACCGAGATTGTCGGTCTGTTTTTTGTTCTATCCTACCACCACACAACCACGCGTGACAATAACCAATAATATACGAACATTACCGGATTGCCAATATATTTCAGCACGGGATTTTCAATCGCCGCTTCTTGAAATTTAATTACCGCCACCATCGCACGCAATAATTTGCGATCCGAAGTAACTCGATCCGCCATCAATTTTCTCCTCTTCACTAACCAGAACTTCCACGACCCCCACTTCAGCCAATACTTATACACCTTCCACTTCTCCCCCACCCAACCGCCTCGCCAAGCGAAAAACCACAGAGCAATCTCCATGACAATAAACATCGGTAGAATGAGTATCAAAGTCGGGCAAGAAAAAAACAAAAGCAGGATCGCATAACGATTTCGTTCCATCCAAAAATATTTTGAAATTGATTTGGAAAATTCATATTTATGAAAAAATTCGGAAGCTTTCACCATGACATTGCGATAGCCCGCTGTGAACAAACGCAACGAATAATCAGTATCCTCATGATACATGAAATAATCTTCGTCCCAATAGCCAAATTTCTGTAATAAATCAGTCCGCATCATAATCGCGGCGCCGGATGCGTAGGCCACATCCTTCACAGCCGGAAGTACTACTTCATTTTTTTTCTTTTTGTAGAAATCACAATATCCAAAACCGAGAAAATGCAGACAATTACCAGCCGAATTGATGCTGTCCACAGCGGGATGGAGCAAAACTAGAGATTGTGCCGCACCAATCTTCGGATCGGCGTCCATCACTTCGACCAGCGCCTTGACGCAATTCTCTCCGAGATAACCATCGCCATTATGCAAAAATACATAATCGAAACCATGTTCCACCGCCCAACGCATTCCGAAATTATTTCCACCGGAAAAACCGAGATTCTTATCATTTTCAATAATTGTCGTGTGTGGCAAGTGCGCGGAATTCTTTTCTATTTCTGACCGGATATACGGCACGGCCGAAGGTTCATCTGGTTTATGCGAATTATACACAATCAAAAATTCCAAACCCTCGCGCGGGTATGACTGAGCGGCAACACCCCGAATCGCATCAGTGAGATACCGCATTGGCTCATTCGACCACAATAGATACATTATGACAACTTTCTTCATATTAATTTGCGTAATATTTATGATTGCCACGCCATTTCCAAAAATACTTGAGCCAGCTAACCAAATGAACACGGGCGTATTTGTTTTTTATGAGTGCCATCACGACACCCGGCACTTTGGCGGAAGCCCGTCCGTGCGCGTGTTTCAACACCACATCGTGCACGAAATATACCGCCCAGTTTTTCTCCCACATTCGCTTGCACCAATCCATGTCTTCGAAATACATCCAAAACAGATCGTCAAATCCTCCTACCGCCAAGTACGCTTCACGACGCACAAACATCGCCGAACCCATAATCGCATCTACCGGTTTGGTCGATGCATGATCGAAATCCTTCATGAGAAAACAATCGGCAATAATTTTCCCTTTACCCACTCTCCCCCACTTCGTGCGACTAAAAATTGGTTGGAGAAATGTCGGAAAGCGCCAACAAGAATATTGCAGTGAACCATCAGGATAAATAATCTTTGGTCCGGCCATACCCACATGCGAATTTGCTTCCATGAAATCATATAGGCGACGTAAGAAATTCTGCCCTAGCATAAATTCCGTATCTGGATTCAAAACAAAATAATACTTAGCCTCAACCGCGGACAGCGCTTTGTTGTGAGAAGCGCCAAATCCGAGATTCTTGTTTTGTTGAATATAGACAGCATTGGGAAATTTTGCTTTCAACTCCGTCTCGAGTCCATCGCCAGATGCGTTATCCACGACTGCCACCTGCCAATTCAAACCCGAATTAACCGAATCTACCGCGAGAGTTTCGAGCGCGGTCTGAATTTCTTTTTTTTCCTTTGTGTTGACGAGGGTGATGCAAATATCAAACATAAAACCATCTCCTCAGACCACGCCAATGCGTTTTGCGCGATGCTTTTATAGCCTGCCGTGCCGCATACGTGTATTTACCGTTCTTCAAAATTTCATACCAGGCCCGAATTATCATTCCCGGATTTGTGAACAGGAAATACCCAAACTTTTTCAACTCATACCAAAATATGAACGGGAAATCAATCAAAAAATTCTGCCAATACTCGTTTTTATATAAAGTTCGCAAATGGTTCTTGTATGAATGATACCGCACATAATCCGTCTGATACTGTTTATTCTGGGCGGCCGACCAATCCGAAAGTCCGCGCGGGCCAGCGGCCGTGCGATCATGGTATGTCACCGTGTCGAGCAATACATAGGAAGTATAGCCAGCGTTACGGAGACGGTAAGCAATGTCCAAATCTTCTTTATAGCTATGATAAGTCGGATCGAGAATATCTCCGCCTGGCAAGAGCACATTCTGTAAAGCACTCGTACGAAATACCGGCATAGCCCCCGACACCCCGAACACTTCCACCATGGTCTGCTGAAACAGTTTCGCCACATGCGGATTGGCGGAATCCCCCACCCACTCTTCACGCGTGAGCCATTCGACAGCGCGTCGATTGCGTAAGAGTCTGATACCGATCGCGTCCACAAAGTTCGTGAAACCTAGACCAGCCCGTTCTGAAATTGACCCCACCGCCATCGCCGCCTCTACGATCGCGAAATCCCAACGCATCAAACGTACTGAAACACCAAAAACCTCTCTATGCCTCTCCAAAAAATCTACACAATTCTGTAAAACATTTGGCATGAGATACATATCGCTATTCAACATCAAGACATAGGCGGCGCTGGTTTTTTTGAAAAGCAAATTCTGCCCACCGGCAAATCCAATATTCGTCGGTGATTGCACAACTTCCACATTGACACCAAGTGTGCGATAAGCGTTCTCGACCTTCGAAAACATCTCTGTCGATAGACCATTGTTCAAAATCTTGACTTCAAAATCCTGAAAGGTTTGTCTTTTTAGAGATTCGATCAAAAATGGCAAATACTTCAATTCCTTCTCGTGATGATAAATTGTATTTAGAGACAATGTCGCCATATTTATATTTTAGTTTTTTCGCGATGAAAAATGTTCATAATTGATTCATGAAAAATTACCATCCCGACGGCAATAGGACGAAGCAGAAAAATCAATAACCATGCCGGAACTGAATGCCATTTGCGAAAATAAGCCACCATACTTTCGGTAAATTTTTTCTGTTTCCACACATTACCAATTTTTTTGAATGTTTGGCTTACGTGATCAATACAGGCAACATCGGTGAGATACATTACTTTATACCCATGACGCCAGCACTCGCGACAAGTGTCCACATCTTCGAACCAGAGAAAATAGCGTGGATCGAAAGCAAAGCCCATTTTGGTGTACAATTCACGCCGCATGAAAATAAATGCCCCACGCACCGAATCCACTTCACCCGATTGATTGAAATCACGATCTTCATACATGTAAGAAGACAATAATTTGGGGAACATGTGAGAAAGTTTCAGCAGAATCGCAACCTGATCAAGCGATCCAGGGAAACGACGCGGTGTCGCATCTTTATTTAGACTTCCGTTCTGGTCAATCATTTTCGGTCCAACGATACCAACATCCATATGTGTCTGCATCCAATCGACTAAATATTTCAGAGAGCCGGATTGGACAATATTGTCCGGATTCAAAAAAAGCAAATAATCACCACTCGCTTCTTTTGCACCAATATTATTTGCACGCCCAAAACCTAAATTTGCGCCATTCTCAATAATTTTTACATTTGAGAACTCGCGCTTTAGCATGGCAACAGTATCATCAGTCGAACCGTTATCGGCTACAATAATTTCAAATGATATTCCATCTGCTCCGTCAGAAATTGAGCGCAGACAACTACGAAATAGATCACTTTGGTGTGTGAGTGTGTTGTACGTGACGATAATGACGGATAAATTCATATTATTTGTCTTCATCCTTCAGATATTCCGCAAGTGCTTCCTGCCATGTTCGCTGGTGCGGTAACTTATTGTTTGCCAACACTGAATATGGCGGCGGTAGTGCCGGTCGAGGAAAAAACTCGCCTTTGACAGGATTAATCTTAACATCAATACCTTTTAATTTAAAAATTCCGACCGCAAATTGATACCAACTGCATTCGCCTGAATTTGTGCCATGATAAGTACCGTAAGGTAATTCCTTCATCACAATATCAATACTCAGACCAGCCAGATCGGGAGCGTAGGTAGGTGATGCAATTTCATCATTCACCACATTTAACTCCGTCTTCCCTTTATTTTCCACCAAATCAAGCATGAGATCGACAAAACTTAATTTCGATTCTGGTCCGGTTCCGCGCGCGCCAAAAAGCCGTGATAAACGGATAATATAGAATTTCTTTCCCGTTTTTAATAAACTATTTTCGCCGAGCAATTTTGTTGCACCGTATTTCGAAATTGGATTGCCAATGTCTGTTTCAGAATATGGCGAATTTTTGTCTCCCTGAAAAATATAGTCCGATGAATAGTGAACTAATGTCGCGCCAATCTCATCCGCAAGAATTCCCAGTTTACCGGGAAATTCACCATTGATCATATTTGCTAAAGTGAGCATTTTATCGTCCGTCTCAATCCCGTTCACATTATTAATCGCCGCACAATTAAAAATCACATCCGGTCGCAAATTACGGACTTTCGCAATATAGCCTTCCATGTCTAAAATATCACCATCAGCCTTGTCCCAGGCAACAAAAGGTATTTTTTTCCCTTTGAACGCGGTTTGTAGGGCTGTGCCGAGTGTTCCCGCCGCCCCAATAATTAGGGCTTTATTGATGTTCATATTATGAATACTTTAACACAAAAAATCAGAATTGACAAGTGAAGTTACCTTTCCTGAAATAAAATACCCCACACAATGTTCTGTGTGAGGTTCGAGCGCTTTATCAGCACTAAGAACGAAAATGCACAAGATGAATTGGCTAGGCGCCTGATGCGATGATGCCACGAATGGTGGCCAGAAGCTTCATGGCCGCTTCCTTCTGGTTCGGAGCCGACCAATCATCATCTTTTTCGACAGGCGCAAGCACTTCGACGGCCTCATCGATCCGACTCGCATCCATGTACTTGCGAGCCAGGAAAGCCGCGCGACCCGCCGCATCCTTCGAATGACGTTCCGTCATCGAGCGGAGAAGGTCGTTGTAGCCTTCTTCGTCCCAATCGATGTGGCCCGCTTCGTAAAGACCAGCACAGACTTTCTCGTACACGACATGCCAGTCATCGTCACGCTGATCCTCAGGAACTCCATTCAACATATTGAGCGACCAGAGATTGCACTCGCGTTGCATCTCAGGGTCATCGGCATTCACTGCCGCGTTGGCCGAGGCGACGTTATGACTCAAAAGTGCGGCGATGACATGCTCCCGAGTCTCCACAGGAGGTGGCGTCTCGTCGTCAGGGTTGTCTTCTGGGTCGACGAATCCGAGATCAATGATCATCTGATTCATCACCTCAATGAACGCATCAAAGAGTCTTATAGACTCCTCCGCCACGTTGTACCCTTCCTCAAGGCGTCGGAGCATAGCTGCGGCCTTGTAGATGACAACCACACCCGCGAACGCAGAGCTGTAGGGGTGGCCCTCCAATTTGATAAGGGCATCCTTCAAACCATCGGCCTTGGTCTGGCCTTCGAGGGCCAGAATTTCTCTCAAAGTCAATCCCATCTCGATCCTCCTACCCACCAATTAGGGTTGGAAAGATTGTCCGTCCACATCCCTGTTTCACTTCCGCTTACGCAGACACAGAAATATGGTGTCCGGCAACGCCGAGACCGTCTCGATATTGTCGGCACAAAAATAATGACAAGCTATTTGCCAGCATTTTTGTAATTTATGTAAAATATCACTCTTTCACCGGACTTTCCGACCAAGAATCAGTGATACCATAACCTAAAATTGAATTTTTGTCAAGTACCCGACAGAGTTCGGTGATTTGGCTTGTTTCAGGCAAAAATACCCCATAGCCAATATTTCGATGCGGAGCTTCCTCGGTACCGACATTTTCTTTGTATTGAAACTTCAAACGCGTGTTCCTCACCGAGATACTCACCCCTTCTTCCCCTTTTAGACCTGACATATCACGTAAACTATTGAGTAGTTTTTCTAATCCTTCACGAATTCCACCTTCGACGTTTTTGGTATTTGCTAATTCAACCAAAACAGGGTTTGCAGTGCCATCTTCACTAATCGAAGTTAAATATTTTCCGTTTGGAAACTGTACGGCACAAAAAACCGACGCCTTATACTTTTCTAAATCTTCCCCCGCTTCCTCAATTTCTGGCTCACGCACTGGACCCAGATCACGCCCCGATTCGTCTGCTTTCAAAAAGTAATTCCTCGAACCGCGATAATCCCCCATCGCGCGTCTAATTTTCACTTCCAAAAGTTCTGTATCGACAATAAGATTCGCATAACGAACACTTGTGGCACTCGCTAGAGCCCGTTCGACAAAATGTAGAGCTTTTCCGAAATCACCTAATTCCAAACACAGACGCGCAATTTCCAATTCTGTCCGCCCGATATGATTATTATCACCTAATTCAACACGCCTGCGAAGCAAGTCTTCAAATTTGCCTACCATGTCAGCGTGCAAAACACCACGCGACCGAGCGTCGACCAAACCATGCTCAATTTTCATTCTCTGCCACATCGCTTCTGGAGAATTTTCTTCCTTGATAATTTCTAGACCATGTCGATTGAGTTCACGGCTCACATCGTGTTGCTTGCGCCGACTTTGGAATGAAGCGAGACAATTCAAACCGTTAGCGAGCGCCACATTCGATCCGAAACCATTCTCATCCACGAGCATGCCTGCAATACGATTACCAAAATCATTTTTCTGATGAAAATATACACCCGCTTATTCCGAAAAAAATAGCGGTGGCAAACCATTATCTACGAGCATGCGCATGTCGTCAGCATTTAGTTCTCCAATTTCTTTTCCAGCAGAGGCCCGCAATAATTTGTCAAAAGATCGCGATAATACCCCGAGATACTCCCCGTCCGAACCTTTCTGAACTACCATATTTTCGACCACTCGTAAATCAGAAAAATTTTCTAATATTTTATTCGAATCACTTTCTTCGTCTAACTCCGTCGACCGATCGCGAACATCGAGATTGCCAAAAAAAGGCACCCTACCGCTCTCACGTGGTGGCTCGAAGCTCCCCGGTTGACCCCGATCAAGAATCATAATTTGGTAATCATCTCTCTATATGCGTCATAATCCTCCACATAATCACTCCGATCTGGATTATAATTGGTCGAGGAAAGCGCCATGAGAACAGCATCTGGAGAAATATCTTTGAACCCATGCCACACATAAGCGCCCACATAAATCGCATCACCGGGACCAGATATGAGTATTTCTTCTTTTCCGTTTCCTCGGTCAATTATCGCCGTACAAGTACCGCACTGCATGATGAACAATTCTTTTTCAATTTTATGACAATGCTGTCCAGTATCCGCGTGAAAATCTTGTAAAAAATAGATTCGTCTCACCTCAAAATCAATAAATTCATTTAATTCGGCAAATGAATATATCGCTCGCTCATTTTTAACAATTTTTAAATTCAATTTTTTGAATACTAATTCCATATTATATATCCTTCTTTGCTTGCTGTTCTTTTTCTCGTGCCTCACGTGTCGGGGCATGATTGATCTTGTAAGCGTCATCATGTTTTTCCCACAATTTCTGCACCCAATCAGTGTGCGTCAAATACCAATTAATAGTCTCAGACATTCCGACTTCAAACTGATCACGTGTAAACTCCGGTTTCCATCCGAGTGACATGATTTTCTGAGCATCGATCGCGTAGCGCAAGTCATTACCCGGGCGATCTTCGACGAATTCAATCATCGTCTCAGGCTTACCCATGATACGCAAAATCATTTTGGCGATTTCCAAATTATTCCTCTCATTATCCACACCTACGTTATACACCTCACCTGGAATACCCGCTCGCAACATTAAATCCAGTGCCCGACAATGATCCGTCACATGAATCCAATCACGCACATTTTTCCCGTTGCCATGCATGAGGATCGGTTTATTTTTCAAAAGACGAAACACTGAAGATGGAATCAATTTTTCCGGATACTGAAATGGTCCATAGTTATTGGAGCAATGCGTGACTACCACCGGTATGCGATGGGTGACGAAATACGAATGGCAGAGCATGTCTCCTCCGGCTTTCGCCGCCGCATACGGCATATTAGGGCAAATTGGGGTCGATTCGGTGAACCTCTCAGTAGAATCCAATTGCAATGTTCCGTACACCTCATCAGTTGACACGTTTACAAATTTCGCAATCGGAAAACGACGACAAATATTCAAAATTGTCAAAACACCGAAAGTATTCGCCATCACAAATTCCGTACAATCGCCAAAAATCGAGCGATCTACATGCGTCTCGGCCGCGAAATTGATAATATGATCAATCTGATACTTCTCCACGACTTCCGATAATAGTTTATAATCACAAATATCACCGCGAATGAAAGTGTAGCGTGATTTCAGTTCAATGTTTTCTTCAATACCGCGCAAATTGTCTTCATTGCCAGCATATGTCAGTTTATCATAATTCACCACCTCATCATGCGGATAGTTCTCGAGGATATAGTGAATGAAATTGGACCCGATGAAGCCGGCCCCGCCACAAACCAATATTTTCATAAGTTTCTCAAATACAGCGCTATCATATCACAATTTTACCCCTATGTAAAGTAGTGAATCGACCAGATTTCAGCGCAAGTTCTTCTTCAGAAAATCCACATACGGAATCGCCGTCGGGTCAAATCCTGCTACCAAAGCGGAATAAAATGATAGATATCCACTCCAAACAATCGCGGCCAGCGCCTCTGATAGATCCCCAGCACGCGGAATTTTACAAACTGCAAATTTTATTTTATTTTTTTTGAGAATCTTCTGTGTAAGTGCGACACGCAACTTGATTTTCTCTGGATAATTCTCCGAATCCAAAAATACAAAACCTAAATTGCGTTGATTGGTTTTCGGTAAAAATAATCCCTCGATCAAATGATGATTCAATTCCGGCAAAAGAAAATAACCACCAAATCTCTTCGCATTTTCGTTAGTTTGGTTAGCGGCGACATGGGCTGAACCGGCGAGATGTCGCGCCCCCACAAACCACCACTCTCGACTCATGAATTCCACCGCCACCGCCCGCGCGGAATTTGACACACCGACCGAAGTACATCGTTTCCCCATCGTGATTACCGACTGCTCGACTTCGTCCAATTCTCCGTCGGTAATATCGATTACCTGTGCTTTAGCAAGAATAATTATTTGACCAATTATAGAATACCCGAGACCCATACGTGGCGAACCACAAGGATTTTCTTTCGGATCGAATACCAACGCCGGAATTTTCTTCTCTCGTGCCCATTCGACCAATCTCCCTCCAGCCGAGAGCATGACGACATTTGCTTTCCGCTCATGCGCTTCGGCCGCCGCCGAGAGCGTCTCTTCTGTACTACCCGAATAACTTGAAGCAATTACCAAAGTATCTGGCCCCACATAATCCGGTAAAATATAATCCCGAACAATTTCAATCGGACATTGCAAATCAAACACACCCCGAATCACATCGGCTGCGAGCACCGATCCACCCATACCACAAACAATTACATTTCTAGGTGAACGATAGTTTTCTGGCAACATAAACGCTTTACCGAGATGACGCACCGCTCGAATCTGATCGACGAAGCCCGCGAGCGAGCCATACATATTTCGACTGTCAAATTTTTTAATCAAACGATCCCAATTTAATTTTTTCATAAAAAATTATTTTACTCTACCCTCTTCAACGGCCAATTTGGTGGTTGGCGACAACACCAATACCTTGAAAACATAATTAGTATTCAACTGCTCTCCCCCGTTCGATCTATTCAAAACCGCCGCAAAAGACGGACACTGCTCACGCAAAAATCTCCCAAAATCTTTTCGAACGACATCATAGACCACCGTCTTTGGTTTTTCAACATTTAATTTACCCCCTCTTTCTCGATCCACCGAAAATTTATCGGTCACTGATTTATTATACATGCGCACCATATCTTTCTCGAAATGACCTGGGCCCGAATTATACGCCATCAAAGCAAAATTCCAATCATGGTACTGTTCATACAAATAACGCAAATAAGCAGTGCCGATTGCAATATTGTCTTTGGTATTTCCCACATTCATTTTTTTCCACCGTTCAGACTTGCCAAACATTTCCTGATACTTCGGAATATCTGTAATTCTGACCATCTCAGCATAGGCCGTATCATGCTTCACTTGCATGACGCCGACCGCTTTGGCACTAGAAATTTTTTCTGTGTCGCCACCTGATTCCGCCCCAATCATCCCATAAATAATATCCATTGGTACACCAAATTCAGTCGAACTGGCGATCACGGCTTCATGCACCTTATCGCGACAAGTTTTACTCTCAATCAAACGGTGAAAATATTTCTTCATTTGTACATCCGCTGTCTCTGGCGGATTATTGAAAATTCCCATCCAAATTTTCAACTGTCGATCTCTATAAAAATCTGCATAAGCTTTATTCGTATCAGTCGAAAATGTTCGACGCTCGCCTGAATATGAACGATAGTTTTTCTTTTGCCAAGATTGGAGAAATTGGCCTAAATACGGATCTCGACGCAAACTTTTTTCGAGCGAAAAATTTTTCAACAAATCCGCCGAACTGTCCCCAGAACTTTCGACAACTGATAATTTTTGCGGGGGCGCAACATCTGGTTTTGGTACTGTTTTCACTTGCGAATCGCGCGAAACCGGACTTGCATCTACCACGACCTCGGGTACCGGCGCCGTTTTTGTTTCGACCACAACAGTCGAATTCAACACCGTCGGTTTTCTGTCACTTGGATTTTCTGTCGGCACAAATAAATCCGCCCCATTTTTCATTGGCTGTGCCAAAACATCTCCACTCTCAGATATTTTATGCACAACCGACTTTGGTTCGATTTCCCTCTTCTCCTGACTAGCAACCGCATTTTCTGCCGCCACCCCGAGACCGACCACCCCCATTGCCACGGCGCTCGCCTGTAAAAAATCATTTGCCCTTTGCCCCATTTGTTCTCTATCCATATGATTAAGCCAATTTATCTTTATGTAAAAACTGATGATGCGCCATTGCCCAAGCCGCAAGCGTCACTCCGTCCCAAATTTCGCCCCGACGAACCATCTCGTCAATTTCGTCCGGCCGACGAAACACCACTTCCATGTATTCATTAAAATCTAATTTCTGACTGCCCGTATGATCCGCCTCAGCCACGAACACATGCATTATATCCTTCATACTCGGCGGAGAAGGAACGAATGTGCCGACTTTGATCAAATCCGAAGCCATACAACCCGTCTCCTCCTCTAATTCACGTTTCGCCGCATCATTCGGAGACTCACCCGGATTGATTGCCCCGCGTGGAAATTCATAGCCTTTTTTATCCTGTAAATAACGATATTGATACACAAGCGCAATCCGACCATCCGATAAAACTGGAATTACCAAAGCCCCACCCGGCGCAATACCATAAAAATAATTAAATTTGTTCCCACTCTTGTCTTCCAGCAAATCTCGCTTGCCCACCATGTGAAAAGATTCGAAATAGATCTGTTCCTCTAATTTTTTGAAATAACCCATATTAAACAAATAGTTTGGCTAATTCCGCCGGTGTCTGATCGCCGGGATTTTTCACAATCGCATGTACGGAGGTACCCCCATCATTCTCATAGCGCGGAAAAATATGAATATGCAAGTGTTTCACCACTTGGCCACCGATATCGCCCTGATTCCAACCGACGTTGAAACCGGCCGGTGATAATTTCTCCTGCAACCTCATCATCGCCGATTGCACTGCCTTCGAAATTAACATAAATTCATCCGCTGTCATATCAAATGGCGTGACAAAATGTTTTTTCGGAATTACGACCGTATGACCTTTGGCGTGGGGGAAAATATCCAGAAAAGCCAAAGCATTGTCGTCTTCATATACTTTGTGAGATGGAATTTCTCCTTTGACAATTTTACAAAAAATGCAATCCGGCATATTTTTTAATTAATTTATTCTAAATAATACAAATACTGTCGTTTTTATTCGCAGTAATTATGTTGTTTAAATTATATCACAATCCAAAAAAGCAAACAAACTTCCTATACACCATGATCCAAACCCGGAATACCTAAAATCAGATTCGGATCCGGACAGAGAGATAAATACAAATCCCGCTCCTGAATTTTCGCTACCCCCGGGAAATCACCTCGCTTGCCCAACATATCAGTAATAATCTCGAAGTGCAGATGCGACGGCCAATTACCATTGACCGCATACTCGCCTACTGTCGCTATTCGTTCACCTTTCGCAATTTCTTTCCCTACGAACAAACCATTCAACGATTCCCGACTCAGATGACCATAGAGAGTAAAAAACCGCACCCCAAATATATTATGTGCCAAAATAATTGTCGGCCCGTAATCGCCAAAATGGGTATTATCTTGAAAACTATGCACCGTACCAGGAAGCGGTGCGAAGACCGGCTCACCAGCCGAAACCCACAAATCAATCCCGAGGTGCAGTGACCGAGCTTCTTTCGGATTGGCAAATAGACCGCTCCGTTCATAGATCACACGATCTTCATCATAGCGACCCACTCCGACACGACACTGGTTTCGCGCCATTGTTTCGAAAATATAATTTATAAACTGCTTTTCATTATTTAGATCAATCGCCAACAATTCTCCATTGCTTCGCGTCAAATCAAAAACTTGAAATTTTTCACGCGAAAAATCAAACTTCAAAACCGGGCCAATCATTGCGCGATTCTGCCTCAAAGCATCCACCACTATTTTATTCCTAGCCTCAATATGTGTTTTTTCCATATAGCAAATTAAATAAACAAATAATTAAACGATTAAATTGGAGGGTACTTACGTAAAAAACGCTTTCCCCTCGACAGACTCTATGCCCGCGACGGCAGAGCAAATATGACGAGATCGCCATACGCCCCATCTTGATCAGAATCACTGAATGGCGACGAGATGACACAATGCTGTTCGAGCAGACCACGCACTTCGAAACCAGCATCATGCGCCACCGCCATCATCCCATAGCTCACCGCCCGTGTTTCGCTGAAAACCACCTTCACGCCCGCCCTAACTAACTCATCTCGCAAACGACTGAAAGCCAAATGAGCCAAGCCACGACGTTGAAAATCAGGGTGAGTTGCTACTTCTGACAATTCCGACAGCGACAATACAATACCTCCTGCATTTATTTCCACCAATTCCCCCATCGCGACCGAGACGATTTCCCCCCTCTCGCGACAACGAATGAGCGATACCCAATTGGTTTCGAGCATTGTCCGCACCGTCTCCACCGTAAAATCAATGAGATAGCCAGAGAACGTACGCTGATAAATTTCGAGCAACCTCGAAACATCCGTCTGAGACCAATCCTCTCTCCCTACAGAAAATTCCACCGTGAAATCCGAATAATCGTGGAAATGCGGACACTGGCGCGACCTCACATTTCCCAACAAATCATTTTCCGAACTCTGCCGACCGAGATTGGTCCGTCGAGAATCATGGTTCCATCCATAATACACGATCTTCAAGCCTGAACCATTCACAGGCAAGATCGCTTCGCAGACCAACACCACTTCCGCACGCGAACATACGATCTCCATCAGAATCGCATCGGGGATATTTCGCGCGAGCAGACGCACACTGAGACGAGTGCCCCGTGCCACTACCAAAAAACGATCCAACACCTCCTTTATCTCCCCCTCCCTGTTCAATGGTGTGGTGTAAAACGCCTTTGTGCGGTCATTTTTCTCATCGAAATAAGGCATGCCAATGAGACCAATACTGGAATTCAACATCGTTCTCTCCTTTGGTTTAATAAATGCGTTTTGTAATGAACAAACTTTTGTCTGAAACAAAAAAGAGCTCTTTCATCTGAAAAAGCTCTTTTGAATAATGACAAAATAACTTCTTCAGGTCAAAAAGCTCTTCTTACCCTTCTTCAATTGTTTCGCAAAACTGTTATTCATAATATGTTGATTATACCAAAACCGAAATAATTGTCAAATCGACGAAACTAATAAAGCAAATTATCCCCAATAACAAGTGACTTCTTTCCCAATAAACTATCAATAGTACTACTAGAAAAACTTTGCGAGTTGCGCGGCAAATACATTCGGCAATTCTCTGCTCCAGTCAATTTCTGTGCCATCAATATCGTGGTCGTGGTCGGATTGGTGGTAATTTCAAAATACAATGCCACCCGCTCTTTTTGTCCATAATTATATTCCATCGGAAAACCGCCGCCAACAATATCGCGCCCCGATACGCCCTCGAGCACGAGCAGTGGCCAGGTATCAGCGAGAACACAATCCCTTTCACTGATTTTTCGATCAGCAACGATTTGATTCGCAAATTCTACATCCGCCGTCGCCGCCACTCTCATATCCGGTCCCATACCATATGTGAATACAGTGCAGAGTGCCCATCCCACAATCACAATAATCACACCAATCGAAATTACAAACCTGGGAAACTTATGCAAAAATTTGCGCCACAGCAAATTAAACAAATAATACGCCCCAAAAAGAAACAAGACTGCTGTCGTAAATGCAAACAATAAATCCAATCGTCGTGCAAATAATCTATCCCCCTGAAGGACAAAGAAGCCCGTCAAATAACCACCAACCGCTGTCACCACGAGCCAGCAAATCATCCGCGCGACGAGATCGCGACTCCGCCATGCCCGCCAAAAACCAATCACGGCAGTACTCCAAAATAAAACCAGCACTGCCGGCAAAACGATTCGCAAAACAGAAAAATAATTTGCTACGTACGCATAAAGCGGTGGCTGATTGAATAAGATATTTCCACCTTCGATGTCATAGTTCATAATACCACGACTCATCAACCATCCGGAAAAAATCGCCCCTGCCTGTTTCATCCCATTCCCGAGTTCAATCCACGACGGAAAACGCGAAAGTCCGGAAAATAAATCAATCATAGGCACCAGACAAACCCCAAAAGTCATCACCCCTGCCACCACCAAACCATATTTCCAAACATTCCTTATTATCGAAATTTTCTGCAAAACAAATGCTACCAATAAACCCATCCAGTATATGAGCGCATAGAGCGGATACACCAAAATCATACTGAGCGAAAACAACCAAATCGCTCGACGTGTCTGCACCTCACGATCGCGCAAATACGCAAAATGTGTAATCAATGCTGTGAGATAGAACAAAAATGCGAATGGATTTGGTAAAGTGAAACCCCCATTGGCCTGAAAAGAAAAAAGTGTCACCCCTCCGGCCGCGAGCAGGAGTGCCGCCCGCCTACGACCAAATATGACCAACCCCAATCGGTATAATAAAAGCGTGAAAACAAACGGCCACAAAATCGGCATGAAATATTTATTGAAAACAATCGGGCTAATCCCGAGAGTATCTGAAAAAGCTACTCCCACCCCCCAAAACTGAGCATAGGCGAATTTGTGCGGAATCAAAATCGTTTCTGGCAAATCGATTCCTACCGATTCTCCCCATTTAGCATCCGGCCCGAACAAGACCGGCAAAACATAGTCACCGCGTAAATATCGATTCTCAGCCGCGACATGGCGCCAAACATCCCCACCCCAAGGTAATACATGTGTCGCTGGCAGATACCAATGCATGAGCAATGACTGTGCGATGAGATAAAATATTACAATCGAAGTCGGAAATTTGGAAACCAAAATAATCCCGACCACAAGAGTCAATCCAAAAAAAATCGGCAGATAATACCGGCTAATTAATTGCCAAGGAGTCTGATATGAATCCGTCCCGACCGTGCGCGTCAAAAAATACAAACCCACCCCCCACAATAACACAAACAAGACCAACCAAATTGAATTTCTCCCAAATAGACTCCAGGGGGTTTCCGCATCGTGCGAAAATTTCTCATCACCCCAACCATTGCCACGACCACGTAAATATGTCCCCCGCAATCTCTCATAGAAAAAATGAGCGATCGCTCCCGCGAAAACAAACCCGCCAAAAATCGCCCCGCGATATAAATGTCCATTCAAAATAAACACCGCATAAAATGAACTCAAAACAAATAATTCCAAAATAATCCCATAGACAAGCGAAAACCGCTCTGTCAATCTCTCCCGCCAAATACCGCTCACCACTCGACGCCAGACACAAGCATTTGCGAAAACAAATATCCCGAAACCAATCACTCCGATCCAATCCGGTCCATTCATCAATAATCGAACCGTAAGTAAAATCAATCCGCCCAATTCAGCGGAAATCACCCGATAAAACCAAGTGAATTGTGCTAAAAAACCCATGATTACAGCCATACAGATGACATTTAACTCACCAAACAATGAACAAGCAAATCTGGATAATTTTTATACAAAAAAATATCTGTTTTGCATATTTTCGCAAAATTGACTATAATTGAGCCAATAAATATACCCTAATTATACCACCCGTTCCCGAGTATCGCAATGGCTATGACCACCCACCTACCACACAAAAAATTCTTCATCTCTATATTATGGCTCGCGCTGTACTCTATTTTCGCCTGTACAGCTTACTTTTTATATTCCCTCAATGCCTGGACGATGTTGGCCAGTGCCACACTATCCACGTTGTTCACATTTTTTATTCAGAAAAAGTTCTCCCCCGAAACAACCACCCCTACTGAGAATCACCCACCCAAACAACTACCCGTCAAAATCGCGGCCGTACTCCTCTCCATTTCTATACTCATCACTTTTCTAACTCACACGACCACAGGAATTCTCACTTCGCCTTGGCTCATCCTACCGAACTACACTTACGCCCTATATTCCCTATTTATTTTTTGCGTTTTGCTCATCTATCGTCGCGGAGAGTCGCGCCCATATTTCGCCATTCTCGCTTTTTTCATTACTTACTCCGTCGTTTCTTTTATCTACCGTCTCGGTTTCGGCTACGATCCATTCCTCCACCGCGCCGCTGAGAAACACATTCTCGAAAACGGTTTCATTCTCCCAAAAACACCTTTTTATATTGGGCAATACACGATTGTCGTCAGCCTCGCGAAAATCCTACCCTTTGCTCTGAAATTTTTTGACATCTGGCTCACACCTGTTTTCACAGCCATTATTATCCCTATCACGGCCTTTATTGGTTTTCACAAATCCGAAGTATTTGTGAAATATAAATCTTTTGCTCCCATTTTTGCCATTCTCGCCCTTCCGCTCGCAACTTTTATTTTCACCACACCGAACAACCTAGCCAATGTATTCCTGCTTTCCCTCATTCTGATTTCGCCTGCCATACTCACGAACAAACTACCACGCGCCACCGTCTTACCATTCATGGTTTTGTCTGCGCTCGCCCACCCATTACCTGGTATATTCGCTTTATTATTCGGCACATATCTCCTCATGAGACGATCCGACCAGAAAACCTCAACACCTCTTCAAATACTTTTTGTACTCATCGCATTGATAGCTATTCCGACATTCATGCTGGTCTGGTCAAAAATCGCCAATTCTGGAATCTCTTTTGAATGGAGACCTTTTTTCACAAACGCCAAAAATTTCCTGAAAGTTTTTACTGACCCTTATTATTTCCGAAACAATCCTATACCTTTCTATCTCGACATAATTTATTTATACCGCAAACTTGTCTATATCATTCTAGTTGCCCTCGCCACCTGGCAAGCAATCAAAAATCGCTCCGCCCGAATTTACCTCGCTTGCGCCACCATCCTCACATTCAACGCCTACCTACTCGCCGCCTCTCTCTCTATTCGCGATTTATCTACCACCGAAGAAATTTCCTATGCCATTCGTATCCTCCAAATCGCAACACTCTTCCTGATTCCACCTGCTATTGCCACATTTACCGAAATTCTCGCTTTTACAAAAAAATTCGACCGTGTATTAATCATATTCCTCACTCTCGCTATTTTCTGCTCTTGGTATCTCACATATCCACAATCCAACAAAAAGGTTTATTTCCCAGGACAAAATGTCACCAAAGCGGATTATGAAACAGCCCAATACATCCACGACGACAACCCAAATAATAATTACATTGTGCTCACCAACATCATCACTGCCGCCGCCTCTATCGAGAAATACGGCTTCACAAAATACTTCGACCTGGACGGCCGACCAGTTTTCAACTATTCCACGCCTTCTGGTAGCCCCCTTTATGACGCCTATTTGAAATTCACTTACGGCGAGCACGACAAGAAAATCATTGATGATTTATACACCAAAACCGGTGCTGAGAAAATCTACTATGCGTTATCACGTAAATGGGCGGATTTCGAAAAGATCTCAACCGCTGTCGAAAAAACCACTCCAAATATGGTGGTCATTGGTGATGATGAAATAAAAATCTTCACTTATTGCCCGCCGAACGATAAAAAGAAAGCAAATTGATATGAAAGTCGTTATTTGAACTCGGCGCTGGAGGCACGATGCGTTTTCGATGCAATGTTTCACGCAAAGAAAAAACCGTGCGCATTTTGACGGCCAAATCTACTGCATCGCCTGCTTTGAACAACCAGCCACTATCATCATTTTCAATCAATTCTGCCACGCCTTCAATATCGCTCGCAATAATCGGTACGCCCGACAAACGACTTTCGAAAATTACAGTCGGAGAATTTTCATAACACAAAGACGGCACGACTGTCACATCCACAGTCGAGAAAATATCCGCGAGCTCATCACGTTTTTTGTATCCGAGAAATTTGATATTCAAACTATTCGCCATTTGACGCGCCCGCTCTTCGAGTGAACCCGCTCCGACCACGATCAATTCAACTCCCGAAGACACCTCACCTGACAAAATTCGAAAAGCTTCGATCAAGGTCATAATACCTTTGTGTTCTTCTACTTGTCCGAGATAAAGGAAACGGAAAACATTTGTATCTGGTTTTCGTCCACGCCACATTGCTTTCAAGGTAATCGGGTTGCGCAACATTTCAAATTGTGATTTTCGAAAAAATCCACGCGCGGAATAGAACGAACGCAAAAATTTGGATGGTGAAATTACTACATTTGGCGAACCCATAAGATAGCGCAAAATCGCCGAATAAATTCGTGTCGGGAGGCCACGATAGCGCCAAGTATTTTCGAAACTTTTGATAATAATTGCGCTCGGCTCGACGAGCTGGACATCATGAACCGTATGCACATGGGCGAGACCGAGAGCGCGAATTTGTGCCGGAATGAGGAAGCTCAAACCAATCAAATTGTGGGTATGTACTACATCTGGTTTTTCTTTTTCGAGAATCCGACGCACCCGACGCGCGAGCGGATAATTGAACATACCATAGAAATTCCAAACCAACCGCACGAGAGCGTTGTGATTTTTCGCATCCGTGTAGAAATATATATTGCGCGGACGGAGACGATAAATCCGCACCCGTCCTTCATCTTGAATCCTCTCTTCACCCGATGTCCCCGCAATCACAACGACCGAATGCCCCGCATCCGAAAGCATATCGACAATCCCCTTCACCACCACTTCCGCTCCACCACGCTGTTCAGGCGGATAAATGTTGTTTATTATGGCGATTTTCATAATTTTATATTTTTCTCCACCACCACTCCCCAATGCCAACACAATCTATTAAAAAACGGGATGCAGAATAAAATCTGATCAACCGCGAGGAATGGCCAATCCAGAAATTTGGGAATGTTCACGCGAGTTTTACGTTTCAGGACGCGATGAATAAACTCGAGGCCATAATGCCAAAAACCTGTCAGAAACCACATCGGATAAATTTTCACACTACGAACATCAGATCGTGATCGCAGAGAACGTAAATACGAATGAGAAAAACCCTCCATTTCTGCATCAGCACGCGAACCTTCACCCGGATCAGCATGAGTGGCACGACAGAGTAAACGGCGAAATTTTTTCACCAGTCGAAACCAAAAAGCATTCGGCTCGACACCAATCACGAGTCGCCCGCCCGGACGCAAAACACGCATAAATTCTCCAAAAGCCAACTCCGCATCCGTGAAATGATGCCAAGTGGCCGCCATATACACACCCGCAAAAGAATTATTCACAAACGGCAAACGATCCCCAGTCGCCGCAATTAATCCAAGTATATTTTCATGTTGCAAATTTTCTCCGATGCGTTTCAGAGCACCTGGCGACACATCCGTCAGGACCAAACGATAATTATTCACGAGACGACGTGCATCATACCCTTCGCCCGCACCAATTTCAAGCAAAATCTCCTCCTGTGGCACCCCCGCATATATAGCCTCTGCAATCCGCGCGTGAAAATATTCATTACGCGGATAATCAAGTCGATGAGCATCAGAGGCTTCTGGCGAATGATCATGATACTCCGCCTCCTCGCGCGCCAATTCATCGAGATTGGTCGGGTGCATAATAGCGATGCCGTCCACTGTCAAATACACTCGCCCGCAAGCTGGACAAGAAAATGAAGTTTCGGTGAGATTTAGCCCCGCTCCGCAGTCAACGCAAATTATCGGAAAATTGTTCATAATGAGAAAAACTAGGCAAAGCCTTTTTGATATGTGAGCATTATACTTTTTTATGGAGGGTTTTTCAAGGCTAGCCCAGTTTTCTGTCTAAATTACCCACCCAAAAACCACCCACAATTCATCCCCCTCCCGAGGTTGCACGAAACAGCAAAATCGGGTAATATACCGCTACTACATATATGCCAGATATTACTTCACTCGAAAAGATCCCACCACACAATTTGGAAGCCGAAATGTCTCTCCTCGGCTGTGTTTTGATTGATCGGGAAGCAATGCTGAAAATTGCCGACATTTTGGACGCAGAAGATTTCTACAAACGCGCTCATGCGGAAATATTTGCCATAATTGTCGAAGCCTACACCAATAGCGACCCGATCGACGTGCTCACAATCGCCAACCGCCTCGAAGAGAAACAAATTCTCGAGAGGATCGGTGGGCGCGCTTTCCTCGTCGGTCTATCCAATGTCGTGCCGACTTCAGCGCACGTCGTACAATATGCGAAAATCATACGTCGCAAAGCGACACTCCGCCGACTCATCAGTGCCGCCAGCGAAATTTCCGAACTTGGTTATCGTTCCGAATCAGACAATGTAGATGTAGTTCTCGATCAAGCCCAGCAACACCTCTACGGTATCACCCAAAAACACATGAAACAGACATTCACACCAATTCGTGCGGTGTTGAATGACGCTTTCGAACGTATTGATGAATTACATCGTGAAAAAGGCAAATTGCGTGGTATTCCAACTGGTTTCAAAAAATTAGACAATCTCCTCGCCGGCCTCCAAAAATCTGATTTGATTATTCTCGCCGCCCGCCCGTCTGTGGGTAAAACCTCTCTCGCCCTCGATATCGCTCGCAATGCGGCCGTACGTGCGAAAGTACCTGTCGGCATGTTCTCTCTCGAAATGAGCAAAGAACAGCTCGTCGATCGCCTACTCTGTGCTGAGGCCGGGGTAGATTTGTGGAAAATGCGTACAGGTAATTTATCCGACAAACCTGATTCGACCGATTTCCCTCGAATCGGACATGCGATGGGTATGCTCGCCGAAGCCCCGATCTTCATCGATGATTCCGCGAATAGCTCCGTCATGCAAATCCGTACCAAAGCCCGCCGTCTCCAAGCTGAACACGGCCTCGGTATGATTATCATCGACTATTTACAACTCATGGACACATCAGGCAGTGGCTATACCGACAACCGTGTCCAAGAAGTCGCCGAAATAAGTCGCGGACTGAAAGGTCTTGCGCGCGAACTCAATGTACCAGTACTCGCCCTCTCCCAGTTATCACGTGCAGTCGAACAAAACAAGCCAGCTATTCCGAAATTGGCTCACTTGCGTGACTCAGGGTCAATCGAACAGGATGCCGATGTAGTTTTATTTATTTATCGCAAAGCCTCTGATCGCAATTACCGCGTCGAAGACATCCCACCCGACGAATTGAACTTGGCTGAAATTCATGTCGCGAAACATCGTAATGGTCCGACAGGCCAAGTCAACCTATTCTTCGATGCCGAGAAATCCAGTTTCCGAAATCTGGAAACACAATTCTCTGAACCAGCCCATATTCCACCACCAACCCCGAGACCTAATTCGAATCCGTCCGCCCCATCTGGCATGCCTACTTTCTAAAATTTATTATATTTAAGTTTATTCTATGTTCGCCAAACTAAAACAGTTCAAAGATCTCCGCGATCAAGCCAAGAAAATCCAATCCGCCCTCGCCGAAGAAAATATCACCGCCGAAGCACTCGGAGGAAAAATTAAATTGACCATGGACGGGAATTTGGGAATTGCGAATATCAATATTGATCCTGAACTCCTCACTCCTGATAAAAAAGAAAAACTCGAAGCTGGCATTCGCGATGCACATGGTGAAGCCCTGAAAAAAATCCAAAAAATCATGGCCACAAAAATGCGTGATATGGGTGGAATGCCGAATATCCCTGGTATAAACTCATAATCTATGTACGCGCTGCCGATTCAAAAACTGATTGACGCTTTCGAAAAACTTCCCTCAGTTGGTGCTCGGACGGCCGAACGTTATGTTTTCCATATTCTCAAATCCGGCAAAAAAGAAGCCGGCGAATTAGCGTCCGCGCTCACAAGTCTCGTCGGTGGTGTGAAGAGTTGTGAAATTTGCTGTAATTTCTCTGACCGAACACCTTGCCGTCTCTGTGTGAACAAAAATCGTGATCAATCCACGATCTGTATTGTGGCCGAACCCCAAGACGCTCACGTGATCGAAAATACCCACGCTTTTTCTGGTCTGTACCATATTTTGCGCGGCACACTCCGACCAGATGAAATTGAACCGGAGAAAAAAATAAAAATCCGCGAACTTCTGAAACGAATCCAAGACCCAAAGATAAAGGAAATCATCCTCTCTCTCAACCCCGATATGAGCGGTGAAATGACCGCCATGTACATCGCGAAATCAGCCAAAACCCAGCGTCCAGATCTACGTATTACCCGTCTAGCGCGCGGATTACCGATGGGTTCGGATATTAGATATGCCGATGAGATGACCCTAATCAGCGCTTTGAAAAATAGAAGATAGAAAAATTTTCACAAAAAATAACCCCGCCTTCATGAAGGGCGGGATTATTTTTAGAGACTTTTGATTTTTATTTTTGAGAACGGTTGTCTGTGTCCGATAACTCTCTTATAGCGGACTTTTCGCTTGTACTTCACAACGCGAATTTTTTTGTTTTTGCCCACTTCCTCGACGAGAGCGGTGACCGTAGCGCCAGAGAGATAAGGCGTACCGATCTTGACATTGGTACCGTCTTCTTCAGCTGTGAGAAGAACTTTGTCAAATACCACTTCTTGTCCCGGTTGTGTTTTTATTTTTTCGATTTTTACGGTATCACCGGTTCGCACTAAATACTGCTTACCACCGGTTTCAATGACTGCAAACATAATATTTTTCCTAAAATTAGAACTTCATGTTGCTATATGATAACACCAGACCGAAATAAAGTCAAGCCCCCAAATCCACAGCCATAAAACCGCTATTCCTAGCCATTTTTATGAATAAAATATCAATCTTCCAGTAATTTCAAGATTGATCCAATTTTCACCCCATGTTCAGTGCACCACCCAGCCGACACTTCGAGCACCAAATTGGCTGGCAATCTCGGTCGATATACAGTGAGCAGAGATTCTGCTACCCCGGGCTCAGCCTGCACATCGGGAGCAATATCTACCACTACCCCATCAGAAAGCCAGACAATATCAATCGGAAAGCGCATCTCCCGCATCACTATACCATGGCGCGCTTTTTCACCATACAGAAATAATAAACCATCATACGGCGCGAGCGTATCCCGCTTACCCAATCCGCGATATTGGTGATAGACCGTCCGAGCGACTTGCACTTGCATGCGATTCTCCCCGAGCTCAATTGTCGCTGTCGGCCAACGCAGTTGCCACAATTTCAATCCTAGAAATGCCATCGCAAAAATTGCAAAAAATATTAACTGCCATTTTTTAAATTTTATTTGTTTCATATTTTCTTCACATGATCCCCTCCTCGATCATAGGCCAAAACGAGAAGAAGCATTAATAAACAAAGTCCAACAAAAGTAATCAATTTCGCACGGCTCTGCACTGATACCGCCACGAGACCGAGCACAATCGATATGGAATACATGAGCACAATTACTCGCTTCGGCCCGAGACCCAAAGCCAACAAACGATGATGTAAATGCTCTTTACCGCCTGCATGAATTGATTTACCCCGACGCAAGCGCAACACGATCACTCGCAGGACATCGAGCGCCGGCACACCGAGAGTCAGTAGGGTGATAGCGATTTTACTGCCAGATAATATCGACAAAATCGCGAGGATGAAACCGATCAACAAACTTCCACCTTCACCCAAAAATACTTTTGCTGGTGGCCAATTGAACAAGAGAAAACCAAGTAGAACACCCGCGAAAACAAAAGCCAACGAGGCCGAAACCGGATCCGACCATTTATCCTGCAAAGAGAAGAAACCAATAAACAAGGCACCAATAAAAACAATTCCACCAGATAGACCATCGAGCCCATCCAATAATTTTGTCGTGTACATAATTCCCATAAGCCAAACAAAGACCAGAACACTGGCAACACTAATTCCAAGTAGCGGTAGATTGATAGAACCTATTTCAATAACACCACCCAATGGATTGGTGATTACCGTTGGCGCAATACCCGACAAAATGGCGAAAATCGATGCCAAAATCGGAAATAATATTTGAATTCGCGCTGGTAAATCGTACTTATCATCGAAATAACCACCGACCATGAGAATAGACGCCCCGATAAATATACACAAAAATAATCGTGGCACCCCCTCGCCCCACATACCAAAATACCACAAACCTGAAGCCAAAATAGAAAAAAATGCGACAAACAGCGCCATTCCCCCACCGTATGGAGTCTTACGTTTGTGAATTGTACGCGCACTTCGCGCCGGATCATCTACCAAATTGAAATATAAATATACTCGTCGAAAGACAAAAACCAAAAAAACTGAAAATAGCGCCGAGAGAATGAAAGCGAAAAACAAAAAAACCATATTATGATTTCTCAACCGTAATCGTGAGATTCGCTCCGATCACAATTGTATCCCGTCTCTCCAATTTATTCGACAGCACCAATTCCGCCAATTTGTTTTCAATCCTATCCTGAATCGCTCGACGCATCGGACGTGCCCCAAATGTCGGATCAAAACCAACATCCACCAGCGCATCGAGCGCTGAATCTTCAATTCGCAAAAATACACCACGTTTCTCGAGATCTTTCGCGACCCGTTTCAACATATTTGCCGCAACTGATTTGATTTCATTTTTATTCAAAGTTTTGAAGAGCACGATACCATCGAAACGATTGAGGAATTCTGGACGATAATACGCTTGCAATTCATTCCTAATCAAGGCCTGACGAATTTCTTCGAGCGGAACACCTGCGGACATTTTTTCCTGCACATATTTCGTCGCCGCGTTCGAAGTCGCGATAATAATCGTATTGGTGAAATCAATCACCCGACCGACACTGTCGGTCAAACGCCCATCATCGAAAACTTGCAAGAAAATATTCAACACATTTGTATCGGCTTTTTCGAGTTCATCGAGCAGGAGGAGAGAGAAAGGGCGCTGACGCACCGCCTCAGTCAAAATTCCCGTCCCCTGACGTCCCGGTTCACCGATGAGACGATATATTCCCGACTTGTCCTGATATTCACTCATATCAATGCGAATCATTCGATCCTCACCACCGAAATATACATCTGCAATTGTTTTTGCTAATTCAGTTTTACCCACACCAGTCGGACCGAGGAAAAGAAAGTTCGCAATCGGTCGAGACACCGAACGGATTTCTGCTCGAGCACGACGCAAAGCATTCGCCACCAAATCCACCGCCTCATCCTGCCCAACCACGCGCTTGTGCATCTCCTCTTCGAGGTGCATTAGTTTCGAAGACTCATCTTGTGAAATCGAAGCGGATGGAATACCCGTCTTTTCGGCGACCACCTCGGAAACATCTTCAGCACGCACCAATTGATTCTCACCTTTTTTCTGGCGCACATGTGCCGCGGCTTCCGAACCAATCGCGAGCGCACTCGATGGCAAATTCTGATCATGCATGAATTTCGCCGACAATTTCACCGCCGACGCAATCGCGTCATACGAGAAAAATACTTTATTTTTGTATTCGATATATCCCGCTTTGGCTTCAAGCACTTGTATCGCTTGATTTTCGGACATTTCAGACACATTCACGCGCGCAAGCGCCATTCCGATATCCGAATTTACAATATGTTTATTATATCCCTCGACACCTGACGTCGCGAAAACGACCACATCTCCTCGCCCCATGAATTCCGCCAAAGTTTTCGAAACATCCATTCCCTGTGATTCATCCACTTCGCCACCCATGATGTCCGGTAAATTTTTCACGAATAAAATAATATTGCCTGCACGCGACACTTCGTTCATGATTCCGATCAACCTCTCCTGCGCACCAGAAACAGTCGTACCGGCGAGTAAAGCCGAAGTCGATAATTGCACGAGGCGTTTGTCACGCATTCTCTTCGGTACATCATCTTCGATCATCTTCATCGCGATTCCCTCGACAATACTCATCTTACCCACACCGCGTTCACCGACGAGCACGACACTCTGACGTCCACTCTCGATCACACGAAAGATTTCATTAATCTCTCGATCTCGCGCCACACACGGATTCAAATACCCAAATTTCGCAGCGAGCGTCAAATCCTGGCTGAAACTGTTCAAAAATGGTGTCGCGACAGCCGTCATCGCCCGATCCATTCCATATTTACTTCTCCGCGCCGCTGCTCGACGAGACTTGTGATACATTTCTTCGAGACGTTTCCGAATTCTAATCCACTCGACCACATTAGTTAATTTTTCCGCGTCGATTTTCAAATCATAAAAATACTCCTGAATTATTTCAGACTGCGCCACCACAGCAAGCAAAATTTCTGTGACGTCGACCTCTTCTACCCGATCACGATAAGCGATTTCGTAGGCATTGAAAATTATTTGACGTGCATCTTCGGATAATTCTGGTGTCACCTCGATTTTATCATTCCCCTCGAAAGCCTTTTTCAATTCAGCCTGAATCGCCCGTCCCGAAACTCCAAGCCGGAGAAACACACCACTTATTTTTTCATTATCCAAGGCCGCAAACAAGAAATTCAAAGTGGTCACTTCACGCAATTTACTTTTTTTCGCCGACAAATATGCCTCATCGACCAGACGATGCGCCTCTTGTGTGAATGTATGGGAAATATCAATACGTTTGCGACGTGGCAAATGCCTCACGACATTCCAATCAGACAATGACATTTCTTCGAGACTTTCGGCCGGTGTTTCACCGAACTCCCGAAATTCCACATTCAAAATATGTTTTTCTGTCGAATAAATTTTGTAAGCCAAAAACCCCCAAAACACAAGCGACCACCAGAGCCACTTCGTCTCGAGATTGGTACCGATACGCCAGTAATTCAGAGAAAAAATTGCGAATTCATTACCTGACAAAAATAAATTCAGAAAGAAAAATACGAGAAAACCAATCGCAAACACCATCGCACCAATCAACTCGAACTTATTCAAAACATCACGCACCCGACGAATTCTAATCGGAAACTCTGACAATGCCTCATCCCCCCAATACAGAAAATTCCCCCGTGCCGACCGACCCATACAATATCCGTCGCAATTTTTACAAGCATGAGTACCGACATAGCCCGTGCCATGGCAAGTATCACAGACCAATAAATTTAATTTGGGATTGTGTTGGAATTGCATAAAATCAGAGTGTTTTATGAACAAAATACGGCGCGAAAATCAGATACGCAATAAAAACCGGTAAAAGTAAATATACAAAAAATATTCCGACCACAATTATTACCCAGATAAGTAAAGCGAAAAAACGAAATATCACATTTACGAGACGCATGAAGAAACTCACAATTCTCCCCTGCCAATCATATTGACCGAACATCGGTACGAAGATATTTGCAAGCCAGAGTCCCGGTGAAAAATTCAAATTACCTTCTTTAATTTGGCGCCAACAAAACAAGATCATACGCTGTGCACCACCGGTATACCACCAGAGCGGATAATACAATATGTCCAAAACGAACTGCAACGCAAATTTTTCGAGTAGAATTACCCACATATGATATGATTGTTAATTTGGGGATATTATATCACGATGCCCTCCTATTGACAAAAGTCAGAAAATCTGATATAGTCCCTCGTTAGTCTGGTCTTTAAAATCCTCTCCTGGCACGAATTTTAGCTGTAGTTACTGCTAAAATTTGTGTCGGGAGAAGAAGCGTCCAACGTTGGAAGCCTCTGATCCTGCTCTACGGGGTATATTTACCCCTTTTAGGAGAAAATATGAACACGATAGGTATGACTGTCCAATTCGTTGTTATCCTGGTTGTTGTCGCCGTCTGGGGAGGTATTAACCATAAGCAAGGCGGTGAGATTTTGGAAGCGGTGTCCGCTTGCCAAGAAACAGCCTCAGACACCGAGCAGAAATCCACTACCCCAACAACAACGATGACCACCCTTCACACTTGTGAAAAAGGTTGCCGATGCGATGGAAGTGGAAGGTGGCTCGACGTCAATGGCGTACCATCGAAAGAGGTTTACTGCATTCCAACCGATGCGGAAAGAGCGAGATATCTCCAGGAACGGTTGGCGACAGCTAACCAAAGAATCGTTGAGTTGGAATGGGAGAGGCTGGATCTCCTCGGCTCCCTAGCGGAAACAACGTCCGGTCTCGAATACATGGAGGAAACAAACAAAAAGCTAATCCAGATAAAGCGCCAGGTTTTCTCCGCGGGCGACAAAATCGTCACTCGACTGGACTGCAGGCCTTCCACATCTACCCCGGATACAGCGCACAACGTCATGACTTATGAGGTTAGCTGCGACTTGCCGTAGCTCACTGCAACCTCAAAACCACGTAGACCACACGGTCTACGTGGAACGGACGCCAACATGTTCATTACTTCCCGGCGCCCGTTTCTAAGCAGTTTTAATGCAAAACTATTTAGAAACGCCGGGAAGAAAACAAAACCCCACTTTTCGAAAGAAGAGTGGGGTTTTGTTTTAGAGAGATATTAAGAAAATTTTACCGTCTCGCCACTGTATGCCCGAAACCATTCAAATACTCCACCCCGTCTACCGCCACGAAATTCGCGCGTGCTAATCTGGATTCAATATTTTCAATTGCACGGTATTCCGCCACTTTCACTTCGAGACTGCGGTTTTCTACTTCCAAATCCTGAATCTGGCGACTGATACTTGTAATTTCGTAACCTTTTGTCGAGACAGCACTGATCTGGAGTACATAGAAAAATCCACCGATCAAAACAAGTATCGACATGATGACACGAAAAGCCGAACTGATGAAAAAACTCCGCACCGCGTGCTTTTGTTCTCTCATGGTTAGTTGACCATTATTATAGACAGGCATATAAATTTTAGAGTTTTTCGATGATTCTCAGTTTGGCCGAACGCGCGCGCGGATTATTTTTTAATTCCTCCTCCGTCGCGATAATCGGTTTTTTCGTAATAATGTTGATAATTTTATTTTGTAAATCTTTGAAAAAATGTTTTACGATTCTGTCTTCGAGTGAATGAAATGTGATGACCGCTAGTCGCCCACCTGGTGCGAGCAAATCTACCATCTGAGGTAACGATTCTTCGAGCACCGAAAGTTCTTTATTCACCACGATTCGCAATGCTTGGAAAACTTGCGTCGCCGGATGAGTGCCTCCCACCCACGGAATTTCTTTGGTTGATTTTAATTTGCGTCGATAGACCACCAAAACGATTTCCACCAAATCTCCGACTGTTTTGATTTCTTTTTCTGTTCTAACGGTTGCAATTTCATGCGCAATTTCTTTTGAAAATCTTTCTTCACCATATACCCGCAAGATTGTCTCGATTTCGTCCTCTGGAAGCTCTCGCAATAATTCTGCCGCGGTCGCTGTCTCGTATTCATCCGCCGCTTTCGCCCCATAGCGCATGTCGAGGACTTCTTCGGGATGAGTGAAACTGAATCCGCGACCACGCTCTTCGAACTGCGGTGTAGACCAACCCAAGTCGGCGAGAATTCCCTGCGCATTTGTGAAACCACTTGCACGTGCGATCTCTGCGATATTCACGAAATTACCACACACACACGTCACACGATCACCGAAATTGTATAGGTACTGTTTTGAACGTAAAATCGCTTCTGCATCCGCATCGATTCCGAGAAGCCGACCATTTGGACCGATTTTCTCGAGAATTTTCTCTGCATGGCCCGCATCTCCGAGTGTGCAATCGATTACATCCATGCCTGACTTCAGATGCAATCCTTCAACCACTTCATTAGTTAATACCGGAATGTGTCGCATATGTTCGGATCAATTAATTAAACTCCCAAAGCACCCATTTGTTCCGCGATTTGATTACTCTCTGTCTCAGTCTTCGACTTGTATTCATTCCATTTTTTACTGTCCCAAAGCTCTAGACGATTGTAGAGCCCTGCTACAGTCACTTCTTTTGTGATGCCTGCGTACTGGCGCAAATACTCTGGCAAAATTATTCTGCCCTGCGCGTCAACTTCGACATCCATCGCTCCGGCGAGCATGAGACGCGAAAACGCTCTCGTATTAGCCTGTGCAAATGGCAACCCAGCTAATTTTTCCGCCAATTTCGCCCATTCTTTTTTCGTGTACAGAAACAGACAGCTGTCGAGACCTCTCGTCACAACCGCTCCTCGGCTCAGATCAGAACGAAATTTTTTCGGTACGGCAATTCGTCCTTTATCGTCTAAATTGTGCGAAAATTCGCCGATAAACACATGCGAAATTTTATGGTGGAATTAAGCTGAAATAGATAGACAAGCATTTAACCCATTCCCCACTTTTCCCCACCTAGTACCATTATATACCACTTACAGACACTCTGCAACCACTGCAACCCACTTATCCACAACTTGACAAAAGGGGAGAAAATATTTTAAAATATGATTGGCTGGTGAAAACGAAGAGACCGTGAGTCCGCCAAATGGACACCGAATTCGTTGGTGTCAGACGCCTTGAGCGCACATTACGGCTCATCAGCCAAATCGTGTTCCCCAACGCTCTTTATTACCGTAGTACGGCATGGATTCTCACTCAGAATTTTGAGTGGCCGCAGTAGTTCCTTTGGGAATGTTTTTGTATCATCGTGTACTAAAGGACTATGTTCCACTGGAGAGATGTCAGATCCAGCATCTCTCCACCCAATTACGATCAAAAATTCCGCCTTCCAGCGGAATTTGTTATTTTTATTATGTAATTTTACCCATTCACCGCCCACCAAGTCGCCGCCACCGCCGCCGTCTCGCCCCGTAAAATATTATTGCCGAGAGAGGCAATCTCAACCCCACCCGCTCGCGCCTGCTCTACCTCGGCCTCACTCCATCCACCCTCTGGACCGATGAAAATACTCACTTCGCTTTCAACCAATTTCAAATCACCCAATTGCACTCCACCCGCATGAAAAAATATTTTCTTGCCCGTCGCTTCACGTAGAGCCACATCAAAATTCACGACCTCACGAAGTTTCGGCAAAGTATTTCGACCACATTGTTCGACCGCTTCGTTAATTATTTTTTCTAATCGATCCGCCCGCAATCCTGTCTTGATTGTTCGATCGGTAATTATTGGTACAATTTCCGCGACACCGACTTCGGTCGCTTTTTGCACTACCCATTCGAAATTATCTTTTTTCAAAACCGCACAATACAAAACTACTCGACGCGATAAATCAAGCGGTGAAAAAGCACGCGAGATCACATGCACCGTCGCACCATGTTTTTTCACTTCCGTAATTTCGACGACCGCTGAATTTCCTTGTCCATCAAGCAATTCCACTTGTTCTTTCTCACCCATTCTGAGTACGTCCACCATCTGATGACCTACATCGCCAAATAGTTCGATGTAATTCAAAGTTAAATCCAAATCGGTAATAAATCGATGCATAAATAATTATTTAATTTTACGTAATTGCCTCTGATAGCTAATGGCGAAACGATGCGCCTCGTCACGCAATTTAATTAATGTAATAACATTTTTCCCCACCCAACGCGCGAGTTTCGCCTCCGGTCGTGAAAATATTATTTCATTCTTTTTTCTTTCCACCCCTTTCGCAATACCGAGAATTGGGACTTTCACACCCATTTCATCTGCGACACGCTGGACACGATTGATCTGTGGCTTACCACCATCGACGACGATCAGATCCGGCAGTCGCCAATCCGCATGCGCAAACCGACGTGTGAGTACTTCCGCGAGTGCATCCACATCACTTTGTCCCGCGACCGATCGTACACGGAATTTACGATATGATTTTTTCTCGGCAATCCCATGATCAAACACGACCATCGAACCGACAATTCCTGTTTCACCCAAATTGGAAATATCATAACACTCGAGACGCTCATATTCATTCACCGAATCAGCACTCGCGAAATCACCGTGCGAAACAAATGACGAATTCACAACCGCAATATCTTGAATTTTTTCCAGACCAAAAATTTGATTACGCAGACGTGCGGCTTCTTCGTATTTTTCGGAACGCGACGCTTCGAGCATTTGCCGATTCAACAATCCAAACACACGTTTTTTGTGTCCACGCAGAAATTCTACAAGAGGTCGAATCACTTTCGCCCCATAATCACGCGCCGAAATCGTATGCGCACACACCCCGAGACACTCCCCCATTTGATAATACATACAAGGGCGTTTGGCGTCGGACCGACAAGTAGAGATAAAAAATAATTTTTGCAAAATGCGCAAAACCGCTTTGGTGTTCAATCTAGGATATGGTCCGAAAATATATTTGAAACTTTTCAAATCGACCGACCCGTTATTCAATTCATGCTCGCGCACCGCAATGACGTGCGAAAATTCCTCTTTTGTAATTGCGAGATAATTCCACGACTTATCATCCCGCCACAATACATTGTATTTCGGTCGGTATTGCTTAATATATTTCCCTTCGAGCAAAAGCGCCTCGAGCGCTGAATCGGTGACGATGTGACGAATCGACTTCACCTCATGAATCATCTCCTCGATCGGCCGAGAAGTCTTTCGCCCCGAAAAATAACTCCGCACACGATTGTGGAGAGAAGTTGCTTTGCCGACATAAATAAGCTCTTTCGCTGAATTATAGAAGAGGTATATGCCGGGAGTGTCGGGGAGGTTTTTTAGGGTTTTGGGGGTGTTCACAGCTCTCAAAATATCACTAGGTAAATATGGTGAAATTATAGCCCAAGAATACAAAAATGTCCACGGATACTACTATTACCCAAATATTGGTCTGGCAAAAAAATACTAACAATGTTATGATAAATACATATCAAACTCATAACATTATGAACATCCTCGCCATTTCCGACCGCAAACCATCAGACAGTATCGCAAATATTCTCAAAAAAACCCGATTGACCTAATTTGTACACTAGGCGATTTGGAATATTACGATATTTTGGAATTGAAAGATATCACAAACATTCCGAAAATTGGCGTATACGGGAATCATTGTTCGGGGAAATACATGGAGTCCCTCGGAATTATCAACCTACATTTGAAAACTTTTGAATTCGGTGGAATAGTGTTTGGCGGTTTCGAAGGCTCGATTCGCTACAAAGAATCAATTTACGCAAAAATGTACACCCAAGACGAAGCCACCGAACTACTGCGAGATTTTCCCGCCGTCGATGTCATGCTCGCCCATTCCCCACCATATGGAATAAATGACGAAATGGACAGCTCTTCACACCAAGGCCTCCGGGCGTTGCGCGATTATGTCGATCGCTACAAACCAAAATATTTTTTTCACGGACACACTTACCCGACGACAGAAAACATGGTGACGAAATATGATGAAACGAATATTGTTTATGTTTATGGAGATAGAGTGGTGACTTTGTAATACTTACTAAAAAAATGGTAGAGTAAAAAAAGAACTTCCAAAAGGCAGATACCCGAACTGCTAGGTAGTTTGTTTGTCATATCTTGGCAATTTATCAACATATTGACAAATTTGTTCTCCAGCGCTAATATCAGGTAGCTGTTGTTCGTTCATCCAAAGGAGAAGACATGGATACCAAAGCTATAGAAAAGATTTTAGAGCCACTATCGTCCAATGATAAACCCGCCTTCCTAAAAATCAGCTTTTTCATTGCACCGAAACAAGGCGAGACAATTGCGATCGAGAATGGTTTGGTTATGGTTAGACTCAAGGACGGTGACGTCATCACTATTGATCCAGCTAGGGTCCAGAAAATAGATTCGATTGAGTATGTCTTGTTGTATGACCGAACCAAACACTCACTTGGATATGACATGGGCCTTGGCTCAGAATTCCCCGTTGAGAAAGAATGAACATGCTCACCGTCCGCCACCCGCCCCAAAAAGGCGGGTATTTTTTGTAAATATATTACAAATATATACGATATTTAGTATACTCCATGTACTGGATTTAATTGTTCACCAGTGCTATGATAGATATACTGTAAATAGAAACAAAAGAGACTAGCTATAGACGCAAATCCGTAAGTAAGTTTAGTAATTTTTCTAAAAAAGCAAAACATATGTCAGAAGTAAACAGACCAGAACATATCGAAGAAATTATAAAAGATTACAATAAAGATGTCATCACAGCCGGAGACACAGTCAGGTTTGAAGGCAAACTATACCGTGCCGTGAACCAGCCAACTGGCTATACGATCCGAGAGTATTATTCCCACTCTACCGAATCCATGGGACCCGGACCAGGCTGGGACACGCACCTCACAGCACTGCAAAAATATGGTGTCAGTAGTGTAGCAGACCTACCTGATGAACCACACACCACTCTCGAACTACTTCCAATTGAAGAATAGGGTGTAATTAATAACGCAACAATATGGAGCACGAAATAATTTCAGCACCGACAGAAGAAATTAGACCCAAATCAGATGAAAACCTGATTGAGACAGAGATTTATCGTGATAAAAAATCAGAACAGAACCCAGAATACACATACTCAAAAGAAGATCCTCAAAAACAGATTGAGACCGTTCGAGAAAAAATTGCAAATACCAAAAATGAAAGTATGGACAGCAAGAATACTTTACCAAAATCAAGAAAAACAGAGATCTTAGTAGACATTGACTTAGCGCGCCAATTCTTGATTTCACAAGGTCTCACAGAAGAACAAGCGCGTTCACTAAAGATTGAATATAAAAATCTAATCTGGAGCAACAAAGTCACCCGCGCAATCGCTAAATTTTTGCCTGGCAGACTTGGAGAATTTTTTACGAGAATTGAGTCAAGTAAAGGCGACACTTTGAAAATATTTACAAACAATTTAGAAGTACTGCACGGAACTGAGGATACAGAAAAAATTATCCGCGACACAACCCACCACCTTATGCATTTTGTCCAGCGAAAAAAGGGTACAAGCTGGATCAAACATTTAATCACTCGATTACCCATAGTTCACGGACTTTCCCAATATGAAAGAGAGGCACGTAAAATTGCCGAGAAGGCTGACTTAAGCAGTGAACAATGGTCAGGTCTTGTTAAATTTTCAAATACACTATGAAAATTCTCTTCATCTGTCGCGCCAATGTCGGACGCAGTCAAATGGCGGAAGCTATTTTCAATAATCAAAACTCGCAACACACCGCATCGAGCGCCGGTCTGAACCCTCCACCTCAGTGGGAAGGCGAAAAATTATCCAAAACAAAATATGTCGCGCCTTGCCTCCTCGAAATCGGCATTGACGTATCAGAAAAAATTTCGAAAAGGCTTTCTGAAGAAATGGTAAATGAATCCGACCACGTAATTGTAATTGGCGAAAAAAATGCGTGGCCAGAATATCTGAACGAGAGAAATGTTCGATATTGGGGTGTGATCGATCCCGACATTGGTGAAATGGACTTGCATCGTGAGGTACGAGATGAAATTACATCTCTAATCAAACAACTACTTTCAGAATTAAAGTAAACTCCTTATCCCCACCCCTCAGAAACGGTGGGGTTTTAGATTATAAATTTAATCACGAAAATACCTCTTCAAATACTGCCCCGTGAAACTCCCTGCTTTGCGCGAAACTTCTTCCGGTGTACCGGTCGCGATAATTTCTCCACCGCGATCTCCACCTTCGGGACCGAGATCGATTATCCAATCTACACACTTGAGCACATCGAGATTGTGTTCGATGAGCAATACGGTATTCCCCTGCCCCGTGAGGCGTTGAAGTACATCCATCAATTTCCGCACATCATCATAGTGAAGACCCGTCGTCGGCTCATCGAGCAAATACAGAGTCTTCGTCGTCCCATGACGCGCCAATTCACGCGATAATTTGATGCGCTGAGCTTCACCGCCCGAGAGTGTCGTCGCGGACTGTCCGAGGGTGAGATAATCGAGACCGACCTCGTTTAACATTTTTAATTTGTCATTGATAAATGGAATGTCCGCAAAAAAATCTTCCGCTTCTGCGATTGTCATACTGAGTACGTCCGCAATATTTTTTTCTTTGTAAAATACTTGCAAAGTTTCTTTCGTGTAGCGTTTGCCCTTGCAAATATCACAAACGACTTCCACACTTGGCAGGAAATGCATTTCGATTTCGAGCACACCTTTGCCTTCACAATGTTCACAACGTCCACCCGGCACATTGAAACTAAATCTGCTTGCCGTGAAACCACGCATGCGCGCTTCGGCCGTGGACGCAAATAATTCGCGTATATAATCAAACGCTTTTGTGTATGTCGCTGGATTAGATCGCGAAGTTCGCCCGATCGCACTCTGGTCAATCGTAATTACCGAATCCAAATATTCTGTACCCGTAATACTTTTTATGTTGGCTTTTTTATCTGTGTGATACAGTTTATTCACGACCGCTTGGCGAACAACATCATGCATGAGCGTCGATTTACCCGACCCAGAAACACCCGTGAGACACACGAGTCGACGCAGTGGTATTTCAATATTCAAATTTTTCAAATTATGCTCCGATGCGCCTTTGATTTTTAATTTCGGTGTGCTCGAATCTACATTTCGTCTTTTTTCTGGCATTTCGATTGACACTTCGCCCCGCAAATATTTACCCGTGAGAGAATTTTCTGGTTTACCAATTCGCAAACAATTAGCGAGTGTTGGATCGACCGCTGTTTTCTTTTTACTAGACTTCTCCAACATATCCTGTACTGGTCCCGAAAATACCACTTCGCCACCATGTTTCCCCGCCAGTGGGCCAATATCGACAATCCAGTCACTCGTACGAATCGTATCTTCATCATGTTCGACGACAATGATCGTATTGCCCGCATCCGCGAGCCGACGCAAAGTCGCTACGAGCTGATCATTATCACGCTGATGGAGGCCGATCGTCGGTTCATCGAGCACATAGAGTGCACCGACGAGGCGTGTGCCTACTTGTGAAGCGAGGCGAATACGCTGGGCCTCTCCACCTGAGAGTGTGCCCGCACGACGATTCAGAGTGAGATAATGCAAGCCGACATCATACATGAATTGCAGACGATTATTGATTTCCCGTAATACGGCTCCCGCAATTTCCCGCTCCCGTTCATTTATATCCAAATCCAATTCCGCGACGAACTCTCGCGCGTCTTTGATTGATAAATTTGTAAATTCCCAAATATTTTTACCCGCAACTTTTACCGCGAGCGCATTGTCATTCAATCTCTTACCCTGACACACCGGACAAATTTCTTCGGAAAAAATCTCTTTTGTACCGAGGCCAGTACAAGCCGAACAAGATCCATACGGACTATTGAAAGAAAAAAGTCGTGGTTCAATTTCTGGAAAAGAATACCCATCATTCGGACAAGAATATTCTGTACTATATGTCGTCTCCGTTTTATCAGGAAAAATAATTGTCGTAATACCATTCGCGAGATCAACCGCGGTTTCGATCGCTTCAGTGATTCGTGTGGTGACGTCTTTCGATAAATTATTCAAATCCAAACCAGCAAGTGGCACACGATCAATCACAATTTCGAGCGTATGCGCTTGATTTTTATCGAGCACCAATCTGTCACGCAAACTTTTTATTTTTCCATCCGCGCGCACTTCGAGAAAACCGGAATTATACATGTCGTAGAGCATTTGATAATACTCGCCCTTACGACCACGCACAATCGGTGATAAAATTATTAACTCACCTTTTTTACTACTTTTGTTTTTCAAATTTTTGAAAGCCTGCATGACCATTTCGTCGACCGCCATCTTCTGAATTTTCGCTCCACAAATCGGACAATGTGGATGCCCGACACGCGCATACAAAACACGCAAATAATCATAAATCTCCGTAATCGTCGCGACTGTCGAACGTGGATTCGCACTGTGCGCTTTCTGATCAATCGCAATCGCCGGTGACAAACCATCGATCTCATCGACATCCGGCTTCTGCATACCGCCCAAAAATTGGCGAGCATACGAAGAAAGTGATTCAATATACCGCCTCTGACCCTCGGCGAAAATCGTGTCGAACGCCAAAGAAGACTTACCCGATCCGGATAGCCCTGTAAATACCACCATTTTGTTGCGTGGCAACTCCAAATTGATATTTTTCAAATTGTGCTCCCGCGCCCCTTTGATAATAATTTTGTCTTGCATGAAGGTTCAATATTTTTTACAAGTAAATTATACCATTTATGTATGATATTGTCAAGAACAAAAAAGCCTCCGCAATGACGGATCTTAATTATTCTTCTCAACACCTCAATTACTTCTACGAAGTAAAAATAATAGTTAGTGGGGAGAGTCGGTAGACTACTCTCCCATTTCAAAGATCATCACCGCATGTCTACCTGCGGTCGGCCTTCTACAAGCCAAGGAGCCGGTGAAACCAACCCTTCTTCTGGGTGGATTTTACCTCGACAGGCTGAGGTTCGGCCGGCTTGTACGCCGACGAGACGACCTTGACCGTTTCTTGCCCGGGGAAACACCCCAGGCGGACATAACCGTCCTCGCCCCGAGATTCTGCCAAAGAATCGTTATCTACATATACTGTTCTCATTGTTTCCTCCGTTTTTTGGCTAAAATTAGCCAAGTGTCACACCACGTGACAGACTAGTATACCACAAAAAACACCTTTTGTCAAGAGGCTAACAAACACAGAATATAATCGGATTTAAACGATGGACAAACCCAAAAAACACTATCCGTTTATAAATCAAAATTTTCGTCGTCTACAAGATCCCGATCCTTTTTTGATTGCAACTTCTCTTTACTCTCAGCCAAAACAACCAAATCTCTCATAGCATATATTGAATTGGCATACTGCTCATAACTGTTATTTGAAGGATCAGCAAAGATAAACTTATTAAAACTTCCACGATTTGAACTATCCACATCACGACTCAGTAAACTCATCAAAACACCCCTAACACCAGTATCATTGGGATTTTTCTCCACCACTTCTTGGATCCGATTCGGTATAATTACTGTTTCTGATATTCCACCCCGACCATTCACAAAAACAATTTTATATTCGCAGTCCATCGGTTTTACGTCTGCATTAAACCGCTCTTGAAAAATCTCGGCTGTCCCTTTTTTTAATTGCGCAACAACACCACTCTCTAGTAAAGTACGCAACTTGTGTATTGTTATCGCTCCATTATTATCTTTTATGGCATTCTCTATCAATCCAATAGCAGCATCTTTGTCGGGTATCAATGTATTAGTAAAAAGTTCAAAATACTCTTCAACGGTCTCAACCTTTTCACGACCTTCTTTTACCAATTTAATTTTCACAGCTTTCATAAAACGTTCCTTTTGATCCGGGTCGCCTTTTAGATCAATCATCATCTGAGCTATTTCCGGATCTTTCATATCGGAGACAAGATCACTGAGATCATCTCCATTTCCTTTTTCCCTAAGGTTGTTTATATGTTTCGCGGTTTCTAATTTATTATCATCCAACGATACAATTCTATTTCCATGTTCAATTCCCATATTTTTATAAATTAAATTTAGATTCTGTACCAACTAATTATACAGGTATAATTAAATATTAGTCAATAATCCATACCCCAATTATCGTCGCCTCAATTCCGCAATCTCATCCCGCAAAATCGCCGCCAACTCAAATTCAAGTCCACGTGCCGCTTCCTTCATCTGTCGTTCTTTCTCTCGCAAAATTACCTCGATTGGCCGCGCATCCCCTTTCAGATCCAGTTCAAGCGTCGACGAGTGCTGGCGTCCTTTTTTACCTGCCACTCGTTTCGCATTTCGATCGGCGCGCGATGGCGTGAGACCAAATTCTTCGAGAATATTACGAATATTTTTCCTGATCGTTTCTGGTGTTATGCCGTGTTTTTTATTGTATTCGATCTGAATCTTACGCCGACGTTCGGTCTCACCCATTGCCCGCTCGAGCGAACCGGTCATGTGATCAGCGTAGAGAATTACCTGGCCATTGGCATTGCGCGCCGCGCGACCAATTGTTTGAATGAGACTGACATCGGAACGCAAAAACCCTTCTTTGTCTGCATCCAAAATTGCGACAAGTGACACCTCTGGTAAATCCAAACCCTCGCGCAGTAAGTTCACTCCGACTATCACATCAGTTTTGCCTTTTCGTAAATCAGTAATTACCTCAATTCGTTCAAGTGTATCGACATCACTGTGTAAATACTTTACTTTGATCTTTTTCTTTTCTAAATATTCCGCCAAATCTTCCGCCATTTTTTTCGTCAAAGTTGTCACGAGCACACGCTCGCTTTTTTTTATTTTCTCATCGATTCGAATCAATAAATCTTCGACCTGGCTCAATTTCCCTTTTCCACCCGTCACCGGGCTGACAATAATTTCCGGATCGACGAGACCGGTCGGACGAACGATCTGCTCTACGACCTGTCGACTTTCACGCAATTCGAAATCACTCGGTGTCGCTGACACATAGATTGTCTGCCCAACGCGTTTTTCAAATTCATCAAATTTCAGTGGCCTGTTATCGCGTGCAGACGGCAAACGAAAACCATGATCCACCAAATTATCTTTACGCGCTTTGTCACCGGCATACATTCCCTGAATCTGTGGCACCGTGACATGTGATTCGTCGATGACAGTCAAGAAATTCCGCGTATATGTTTCCCCGTCGGCGCCCCAAGACCCATGACCGAAATAATCAAGCAAGGTGTATGGCGGTTCACCTTCGCTCCGCCCATCGAAATGGCGCGAATAATTTTCAATACCAGAACAAAAACCAATATGTTCAATCAATTCCATGTCATAATTCACCCGTCGCTTCAGACGTTCATATTCCAAAATTTTTCCTTTTTTTTCAAAATCTTTCAAGCGCAAATCCAATTCCGACCGAATCGCACCAATTGCACGTTCGCGTTCATCCGGACTCGCGATGTAGTGTTTCGCGGGAAATAACCACAGATCATTTTGTTCACGCCTCACTTGTCGTGTCGTCGCATCAATTTGTTCGATTCGTAAAATCCGATCTGTAATTTCAAGTCGATAAATCATTTCTTCATTCACCGGCATAATTTCAAACACTTGTCCGCGCAGACGAAATGAACCGCGTGTCAAATCTGCCATTGTCCGATTGAATTGCATGTTTACCAACTGACGCAACAATGATTCGCGATTGAATTCGTCGCCGACCGTGAGACGTACGACCACTTTTTCATACTGCGCTGGTGAACCGAGACCGTAAATCGCGGAAACTGACGCGACAATAATTACATCATTCCGTGTGAGCAAAGCCTGCGTACAAGCATGGCGCAAGCGATCAATTTCATCATTGATCTGGGCTTCTTTCTCTATATATGTGTCCGAACTCGGCAAATATGCTTCCGGTTGGTAGTAATCGTAATAACTGACAAAATATTCAACTGCGTTATCGGGAAAAAATTCGCGAAATTCATTACACAATTGTGCCGCGAGCGTTTTATTATGTGCAATCACGAGTGTCGGCTTCTGCACCTGATCAATCAAATTCGCAATCGTAAAAGTTTTACCGGATCCGGTGACGCCAAGCAAGGTCTGCTTCGTAAAACCCTCACGCACACCTTCAACTAATTTTTTAATCGCCTGAGGTTGATCTCCGGCTGGTTTGTAATCTGATTTTAGTTTGAATTTCATATATACCAGTCTACCAATTTTTACAAGTAAATGCAATAAAAAACCCACCTCTGACGAGAGATGTGGCGAGCCCCGTACCAATTAGGAATGTCGGTCTCATGATGATAGCCTACACGCAAAGGGCCACGATTCAACAAAAAACGAGAGGCGTGTCAATCCCCTCGCCTCAAAAGTGCTATACCTACACCTCCGCCACTTCCCCCGCTACAGGAATAAATACTTCCGCCCCCATTTGCTCACGCAAACGATGCGCCAACTCTGTCGCCGCCACCGATTCACCATGAATACAATAAATTTGTTTCGCTTTTCCCGTGCTTGCCCAGGCAAGCAATTTCTTCTGATCCGCATGCGCTGAAAGCGAGCCGATTGCACGAATCGTACATTTCACGCGCACACTTTGGCCAAAAATTTTCACTACCTTTGCGCCCTCGTACAATCTCCTACCCAAAGTACCTTCGGCTTGATACCCGACGATGAGCAGGGTGGATTTCGGATCCGGCAAATATCGCAAAGCGTGATATAGAATCCTTCCCCCATTCATCATCCCCGAACCAGCAATAATCATTTTCGGTCCGGGTACGTTGTTTATTTTCTTCGACTCTTCGACGGTCTTTGTCATCACTAGCTCAGGAAATTCCAAAAAATTATCCCCCGCCAAATGCAAACGCATCGCTTCCGCATCGTAATATTCCGGATACTTGTCATAGACTTTGATCACGCCAATCGCGAGCGGACTGTCCAAAAAAATCGGAATACGCGGTAATGTTTTATCATATTCACTGAGACGATTCAGTTCATACAATAATTCCTGCGTCCGTTCAAGTGAAAAGGCCGGCACCATGATTGTCCCACCCTGCGCCACGCCAGCTCTGATAAAATTATTTATCAAATCTTTACGCTCTTGTTCGGATTCGTGAATGCGATTTCCATAAGTTGATTCCATGATAAGCATATCTACCACGGGCAATTTATCAGTATCCTGAATAATTGGCACATTGACATTACCTAAATCACCCGAAAATGCCACTTTCTTACCATCCGCTTCGATAACGATAAATGCTGAACCGAAAATATGCCCCGCATCATACCAAGTCGCGAATACTCCGGGCACGACCTCCAGACGTTCACGATAGTTTATACCCTCGCACAAACTCTCCGCATTCGCTACGTCTGGCGCTTCATACAACATCGGTTTTTGAAACTTCTCTTTATCATGCTCCATGATTTTCAAAGTATCCTCCCAGACAAGCGATGCCAAATCCACAGCCGCCTTCGTCATATACACCGATCGGTTGTAGCCCTCACGCACCAATTTCGGTATTCTCCCCACATGATCGAGATGGGAATGCGTGACGAGCACTACATCAATATCCGCCGGCGCAAACGGAAATGAATCATAATTCTTACCCTCGTTGAAATCAGAACCCTGAAACATGCCACAATCTACAAGCAAACGTCTGTTAGACGCCTCCACCAAATAGCAGGATCCAGTCACTTCATGCGCCGCTCCGACAAAAGTGATTTTCATAAATTGATTTTGATTATTGAATAACCAACTACATTATACACTTTTTATTGACCTGTACAAAATTTCACAAATCTGGTATCATAATATGCGAATATGCGATTAAATCGCGAACCAATCGAAATCCAAGAGCCTGCTATCGGTGAACTAAGGAAACGACGATCTTGCTCCAAACGCGCTTGCGCCTCAGGGTGCGGCTGTTTTGCGTTATTTCTCATTTTGTCGGTTTTGATTCTGAAATTTACCGCCGAACCGAGACCGAAAACCATCAAATCTGTTCCCGAAAATTTCCCCAAAGATATTCCTGTCTATGATCGAGACAGTATTGAGAAAATTACTGAGACCAAAGGCAATGAAAAAGGCCGTGCCATGGAAATCATCGCTATTGGACCAAAAATTATTCTCTCACCAATTCTTATTGCGATCGACAAGCGGGTCAAACACGAAGACGGCGCCTCGAGCACCTATTGGACCAAATTAGTCGCACTCGTGAAAGAACCGGTCGCCGACCACCGCGACACCGTCGAAATACTTTGGACAGAAATGCCCGCCGAACCCAACTTCGTAGCCGAATACTATGAAAAAGAACTCGCCAAACACGACTATGTGTGGAAAAATATTTCAAAAACAACTTCCACCCTTCAATACTCTTTCAAAAAAGATAATACCGATGGAATTCTCTATATAGATGACAAAAACCGCGCCAAAGGCACCGACTACGCCTCACTGCGCATTGATTATCCGACCGATGTCAATTCCGCGACGACGACAACTTCCACCGGACAGAGCAAAATCAAATGAACGTCAAAAAAATATTTTCCAATCAAACTCAAACCATTACAGGCGCGGCTATCATGCTTTTTTTAGCATCTCTCGGCAGTCGTGTTATTGGAATTTGGCGCGACCGAATTTTTGCCCACACTTTCGGTGCCGGTGATATTTTGGATGCCTACTACTCTGCTTTCCGTGTTCCGGATTTTATTTATAATCTCGTCATCGTTGGCGCGCTATCCGCTGGATTCATCCCGGTGTTTCTCCGCCTCACGAAAAGCGATCGACCAAAAGCAGAAAAAACAGCCAACACTCTTTTTACTTTCTTCGCAATCTCGCTCAGCCTGATTGCGGTGATTTTTTATTTATTCGCCCCCTGGATTGTTCCACTCATGGTGCCGGGATTCTCAGGAGAAAAATCCAACCTCGTGATTGCACTCACTCGAATCATGATGCTGTCCCCACTGTTTCTCGGGCTGTCTGGGATCGCAAGCGGAATTTTACAAGCTAACAAAAATTTTCTCATCTACTCTCTCACGCCGATTTTTTATAATTTGGGAATAATTGCCGGAGCCATTTTCATTGTACCCATACTCGGACCGATTGGATTATCTTGGGGCGTGGTGATCGGTGCCGCTCTACATTTCCTTCTCCAAATTCCCTCCCTCATCGCACTCGGATTCCGCTATCGCCCCACACTTTCTCTACACCTTGACTCAGTTCGAGAAATTTTCCGCATGATGATACCCCGCACACTAGCGCTCGCAGTTTCACAAATTAACACTATTCTCACGACCTCCATCGCTTCCCTGCTCGCGGCTGGCAGTATTGCAATTTATAATTTGGCCAGCAACTTACAATATTTCCCTGTCGGTACGATTGGTGTATCCTTCGCCATCGCCGCCTTTCCCACTCTCTCCGAAATCGCCACTCGACGTGACAAAAAATCTTTTGCCTCCAGTATTTCCCAAACGATCAGTCAGATTTTCTTTTTCATCATTCCACTTACGATTGTCATGCTAATATTCCGTGCCCAGATCGTTCGCCTACTACTCGGTTCTGGCAACTTCGATTGGAACGACACAATTCTCACCATGAATACTCTCGCTTGGTTTAGTATCTCGCTCTTCGCTCAATGTCTAATCCCTCTTTTTACACGCGCTTTTTTCGCTTGGCAAGATTCACGCACACCACTCAAAGCTGGGCTTTGGTCGGCTGTCATCAACCTCGCTATTGCCTATCTGACGGCTCCGTATTTCGGTGTAATCTCTTTGGCAGTGGCGTTTAGTGTTGCGAGTATTTTCCAAGCAGTCTACTTATATATTCGACTACGTTCACATTTTGACCAAATCAATGAGCGCGGATTGATCGTGAATATTTTCAAAATTTGTATTGCTTCCACCACCTTTACCATTCTCGCCCAAAACACAAAGACCTTCCTCGGCAATTTCGTCGATATGAATACCGCTTTTGGGGTCTTGATTCAAGTAGCTGGAGCTGGTACAATAGGGGTCACTGGTTTTATTATTTCTGCCTACCTGATGAAACTCCCTGAAATGACTAATTTAATCATGGCAATCCGACGGCGACTGCTCCGTTCAGAAACACCAACTGAAATTGACCCCGTAGACGAAACCTAAACCCCTGCTTCACACTTATGTCTGAAATTCGCAACTTTTGTATTATTGCCCACATCGATCATGGTAAATCCACTTTGGCGGATCGTTTTTTGGAATTGACCGGTACCATCCTGAAAAGAGACATGACCGACCAACTCCTCGACCAAATGGACCTAGAAAAAGAACGCGGTATCACCATCAAACTGAAACCGGTTCGCATGCAATACAAAGGACATACCCTAAATCTGATTGATACACCGGGACATGTCGATTTCACCTATGAAGTCTCTCGCTCTCTCGCCGCCGTCGAAGGGGCTATTTTACTCGTCGATGCGACTCAGGGAGTCCAAGCCCAGACCATCGGCAATCTCTATCTCGCACTGGAACAAGATATAAAAATTATTCCTGTTATCAATAAAATTGATTTGCCTGCCGCTGATATCGAAAAAACCAAAGAAGAAATTATCCATCTTCTCGGTTGTGCACCCGAAGATATTCTCACTTGTTCCGGTAAAACCGGTGAAGGTGTCGAAGCGATTTTGGACAAAATCATCGTCGAAGTTCCCCCACCGAAAAAATCTGACAGCAACAACTCTCTTCAAGCTTTGATTTTCGATTCTTTCTACGATGATTATCGTGGCGTGGTCGCTTCTGTACGGATCATGCAGGGCGCTCTTCGCAAAGGTGATCGCATTCGTTTCATGCGCTCCGGTGCTGTATCCGAAGCCATTGACGCGGGACATTACACTCCGAAATTAGTTTCTGATGGTTTTATCGAAGTGGGTCAAATCGGCTTTATTGTCACTGGACTGAAGACTTTGACCGAGGTACGCGTTGGCGATACGATTACACTAGAGAAAAATCCCGCCCCCGAAGCTTTGCATGGCTACAAAGAAGTACGCCCCATGGTCTTCGCCGGAATATTCCCGAAAGAAGGTAATGAATATAATAACCTGCGTGATGCTGTCGAGAAATTAAAACTAAATGATGCCGCTTTGTTTTATGAACCAGAAAGTGCGGCGGCTTTGGGTTTCGGATTCCGTTGCGGTTTCCTCGGTATGTTGCACCTGGATATTTTCCAAGAACGACTGAAACGTGAATTCAATATCGATATTGTCGTCACCGTCCCAAGCGTTGCCTACCACATCCAATGTACCAATGGCCAAAAACTTACCATCAAAAGTCCGCAAGAATTACCGAACCCATCAGCCATCGCTTCGATCGAAGAACCTTGGATGGATACCAATATCATCACACCGAGTGACTATATCGGTAATGTCATGGGATTCATCGCTGAGCGCAAAGGCCGCTACATCAATACTGAATACCTGAGTACCGGCGGCGAACACCGTCGTGCTATGCTCCACTACGAAATGCCCCTCGCTTCCCTCATTACCGATTTCTATGACAAAATCAAAACCGTCACAAGTGGTTACGCATCATTGAATTATGACTTCTTAGACTATGAGACATCAGACGTCGTCCGTCTCGACGTCATTGTCGCCGAAGAAAAAGTCGAATCACTCGCTGTCCTCGTCTGGCGTGATGAGTCCTACCGTGTGGGTAAAAAAATTGTCGAATCTTTGAAAGAAGCCATGCCCCGTCAACAATTTGAACTGAAAATCCAAGCCGCGATTGGGGGCAAAATCATCGCGAGCGAACGTGTCCCTGCTCTACGTAAAGACGTCATCGCGAAACTCTACGGTGGCGACGTCACACGCAAAATGAAACTGCTCGAAAAACAGAAAAAGGGCAAACAAAAAATGAAAGCGCTCGGGCGCGGGCGCGTCGATATTCCGACGGAAGCGTATTTGGCGGTGTTGAAACGATAATGAGCGACAGAGATTGAAAGATCGAAAGATTATAAGATTACAAAAAAACACCCGCCCAATCTTTCAATTTTCTAATTTTTTAATCTTAGATGATAACCACAAACGCTATGTTCGGAAATAAAAAAGTTAAAGCTCTCTGGACCGTAATTACAATCATCGGCGTACTCGCCATGATTTTCTTCACCATCATGCCAATTTTCTACTAAACTATGCTCAAAAAGTGGGACCTGCTACCACCGCCGAAACAAGAATTTCTCGACTCCTATCCGGAACTACCGCTCACGGTAGCGACCCTTTTGTATCATCGCGGTATCATCACCCAATCAGCCATCGATGAATTCCTGGATCCGGATTATACCAAATATATTTATGATCCTTTCCTTTTTCGCGACATGAAAAAGGCTTTGCAAAGAATCTTTCGCGCCATTGAGAAAAAAGAAAAAATCGTTGTTCATGGCGATTATGATGCCGATGGCGTCTCTGCCGCGACCATCCTCACCCAGACACTTCGCACCATCGGTGCAGATCGCGTCGATGTTTATCTCCCTCATCGAGAGACCGATGGTTATGGTCTAAATTTGAAAACAGTCACACTCTTACACGACCAAGGCGCCAACCTAATCATTACCTGCGATTGCGGCATATCCAACAAACCAGAAATTGAACTCGCCAACTCTTTCGGAATCGACGTAATTGTCACCGACCATCACGCCATACCAGAGACACTGCCCCCCGCCCATGCCATCATCCATCCGAAAGTGCCCGGAGAGACATACCCAGACACAGGATTATGTGGTGCCGCCGTCGCCTTCAAACTTGCCCAAGGACTACTTCGCAATGCCGCGAAAAATGGTGTAGAATTACCACTCGGAATTTCTTATGAAGGCTACGAGAAATGGATGCTCGATCTCGTCGCGATCGCGACCGTAGCGGATATGGTACCACTCCTCGGCGAATCTCGCACCCTCACCAAATTTGGCCTCATCGTCCTGAACCGAACCAAAAGAATTGGATTGCAAAAACTGCTCCTCGAAGCCAGACTGCGCAATGAAGACGGCACCAACAAACGTGAATTCAACACCGAAACAATTGGTTTTCAAATTTCCCCACGCATCAATGCAGCCGGGCGAATGAATCATGCCAATGTCGCCTACAATCTCCTCAATACCGAAGACCCGACCGAAGCTACCGATCTCGCTTTCGAATTGAATAAAAATAATTTGGAGAGACAAAAAATGACCGAAGATCTGGTGAAACGCGCCATCGAGCAAATCGAACGCGACCAGAAAGACCTCCCCACACTAATCGTCGTTGGCCGAGGTTGGTCGACAGGCATCGTTGGATTGATCGCGGGAAAAATAAAGGAAAAGTATTGGAAACCGACGCTTGTAGTCGCCATCAACAAAGAAGAAGTCACCGGATCCGGCCGCAGTATTGATGGTTTCGATTTGATCTCCGCACTCCAATCAATGCCAGAATTTTTCCACAAATTTGGCGGACATCCTATGGCTTGTGGTTTCACCCTGAAAGACGAGAAAACTATTCCTGAATTTCACAAACGTTTGACCGAAAAATTCCTCGCTGATACCTCGGGACATGATATTGCGCCAACAATCCAAATTGATGCTGAAGTGAATCTCGATGAAGTAGATTGGGGACTTTATGATATTTTGAATAAATTCGAACCATTCGGACAATGCAACGAAAAACCACTCTACCTCGCCCGCGGTCTCACTGTACTGAAAACTGAACCAGTCGGCACCGACGGCAAACATCTACGCATCATGGTCCAACACAATTCCAACCGCATCCGTAAAACAATCGGCTGGAATTTAAATAAAAATTTTGATGACACCGGCACCAACTGGGGTAATTCTCTGAAAAAAGGCGACAAAATCGATATGGTATTTGAAATTGGCGTCAATCAGTGGAATGGAAACCGCGAATTACAATTTACAATCGTTGATTTGAAAAAAATAAAATAGACAATATGAAACTGACAATCTTCACCGACGGTGGCGCTCGCGGCAACCCGGGTCCCGCGGCCGGAGGCATCGTAATCAAAAATGAAAAAGGTGAAACACTGACAGCTTACGGTGAATATTTGGGTGAACAGACAAATAATTACGCGGAATATTCTGCCCTCATCTCCGGACTCCGAAGAGCTCGAGAGCTCGGTGCGGATGAAGTCGAATGTGTACTCGATAGCGAGCTCGTCACCAAACAAATGCGCCGCGAATACAAAGTGAAAGAACCAACTTTACAAAAACTTTTCATCCAAGCCTATAATCTCGCTACTGGATTCAAAAAAGTGACATACCGCCACGTCCTTCGTGCCGCCAACAAAGCGGCAGATGCGGAAGTGAATAAAGTGTTGGATAACCAATAATCCACCAGGTTTAACCAGTAATATGTTACAAGCGATTTCTCGCTTTTTCAAAGAAGCTAACCGAAAGCATTTTTTTTCAGTCCTTTCGGTTTTTTTATTCTACGCCATTTCCCGCTTATTTTTGATTTGGCGTTATGGTGATATTGCTTTTGGCTACGATACAGGTATTTATCGTTTCAATATCAACGCTTATTGGGATAAATTTGGCCAAACTGATTTGCCACCATTCGCTTTTTCTTGGTTTTCAAATTTTTTCAAATTACTCGGTTTTTCGACCGATATGGTGATGTTCGGAGTGTATTTTGCGACTGCTTGCGCAATGTTCTGGTTACTCTACCTACTCGTCAAAAAGTATTTTGACCACTCAGTTGCTCTGTGGACAGTTTTTTTATTCACAATATCAATCGTACAGTTCGAGTTTTACCAATGGTACTATTACCGAAGTTTTGTTGCTATCACCCTCCTCCTATTTACACTTCTTTTGTTTTCATATTATTCCTACTTTTCACTCTTACCCCTAATTTTAGCAACTTGCTTTCACCCTCTCTCAGCCATGCCTATCATACTGATGATAATAGCAATGATTTCAATAGATAAAGAACATCGCCGATACTGGTTAGTGCTTTTTGGAATAACCTCTATTTGTAGTTGTGCTATAAACTGGTCAGCATTTTATGAACACTATTTATTTCTGAAGAGCAACCGATGGCTCGCCGGAAACGACAATTTCGGATCAACCGAGAGTACTGGACAGTTCATTTCTTTAATGTTTTTTTTACGTGCGATGTTTATTTATGGCTTATTTAGCATCATAGGAATTATTACCAACATCAAAAAAAATAAAATATTCCCACTAATTGCCTTTTTTTCTTTGGTTGCGATGCTGTTCCGAATTATGTTTTATCGCCGCCTCTTCATCTGGTTGGATTTAATTTTAATTATATATGCGGGCGTATTTTTATCAAACTTAACAAATAAATTTTTTAATCAGAAGATAATGAAATTGGCTATTTTTGTTTTCTGTCTGATTGGGTTGGCAAACATATCTCGATTCATTTACCTAAAATCGCCCATACTCTCGAACAGTGAATTTTATGCAATCTACAATTCCGACAATTTGAGGGAGAGTGAGTATGTCCTATCTTTTTCTAACAAATATTCCCCATGGCTATATGGATACACCAACAAAAAAGTCATCGCACCCGGAATGTTTGAATACAATAAATGGAACTACGAAGAGTGGACAGTTTTTTGGTATGGGAAAGATCGGGACAAAATTATCGAACTACTGAACCGATACCCAACGCCTATATACATCTATCTGAATAATGACGATGAATACTGGTTGGGTAATTTTGAAAATTCACAATTTATCAAAAAGATCTACGATCACTGGTATATATTTGGCAAATAAATCATCACATGATATAATGCAATTAATTTAATTACTAACTCACATGTCAAACTAAAATATGGACACAATGACCTCAACAGCCACCAAGACCGTCAGTGGCGCAAAATTGGCAATCGCCACACTCGCAATGCTCGGCGCAGGTTCCGTCGCTTTGGCGATGATGCCTATGGCTTCAAACAATGCCACATATAAGTGGGCAGGATGTACCGACCCCGACAGCTATGTCGATGAGTACGCCATGCCAAACTCATTTGTGAATCAACAACTTTTTTCTAAATCAAACACATACTACAATACCGGCGCAAAAAGTGACTATTGTTACACTTTCCCAACTACAGGCAAAACATACCTAATGGAAGGAATTTGTCGAAACGGAAGTTTTTCCACATGGCAAAAAAATTGTGCTGAGCTGAACTACTCAAAGCCAGGGGCGAACTTTAAATGTGTTGAGGGGGCGTGTGTGGATATCCCGACCATGGTAACAAGTACTATAACGACAAGCACAGTAGCCAACGTCACACTCTCACGCACATATGACAGTGGACCAAAAGGAACAATGACTCTCACACCCACTATCGGAACACCTGACAATTACATCTTCGAGATGAAAGTTTCAGTACAGGGCGAAGCTGTAAAACTTCGTTCTATCACAGTTACCGCCTCAAGCACATCCCCAAACAAATTTATTGCCAACGATTTGATCAATTTCCGACTATTTGTAGAAGGTAACCAAAACGCAATCGCCACTCTGAGTGAGATAACATGTTCTGCAAATAATGTGTGTAAACTGACATGGACATCCACAGATAACCTCTTACCAAACGTCATCAACGTGAATTCATCAGTCAACCTATTCATGAAAGCTGATATCAACGAAACGGGAGTTGCTAGAATAGGTGATAATTTTTCATTCAACATAATAAACCCCGTCACGGATTTTGTCGCGGTCGGAGCGTCTTCTGGCAATTTTGCCATCGTATCTGGAAATGCACCAGCTCACAGTATCACCCATATAGTTCCACAAACCGTGACTATTGAAGCCGTGTCGCCAAAAGTTCCCCAAACAGTTGGATTAAATGCTGGCGCAACTATTGGTGTTTTCAAAGTGACCAACCATGGTGTCGGTACCGTAAAATTGACCCGATTTGATGTGACTGATAATGGCTATTCCGCGGATACAATGCGCTATAAATTAATGTTCTCATCCGAAAATGAAAATAATACACTAGGTGGAACTGCCGCGACGACACAAACAAAAACAACCAATTTCGGTGATTTAACTTCCGCAAATATCACTATTAGTGGTGGGGCTTCCAGATACCTAACGGTAAAAACAGCCGCCACAGCAAATAATTATGACAGTTTTATTATTTCCACACACACTCCGCTCGATATGGTCTTTTTCAGTATTGACGAAACGATGCTCGGATACGATGGCAATGTGAACGGATCATTGACTGATATAATCACTGGATTAAGGCCAAAAGAAGCGAAAGTGGGCAATGAAATTGTAACAGCGCGAAGTTAATTAGACGTGAAGTACCATATAACACGTAAAACACTTACCAATTCCGTTCCTAAAACCCGCCTTATCGGCGGGTTTTTTGCACAACAACTTCCACACACTGTAAGCCTTATTTTAAGTCCATTTCAAAGCTTCTATCACCCGCCTCAATCTCTCGCCCTCCGCCTCCACCACCTGTCCATCATATTCCCCGCTATGCGCCGTCTCGTTTCCATACGACGGTGCTTTTTGATCCAAGTGCAAATTCACAGTAAATCCATCCGCCCGCGTATCCACATAAGCATGAAAGCGTGGATACAGACCATTACTGAGACGGCGCGCGAAACTAATCTCGCCAGTACGGCGATTCTGAATCATCCCATAGCCACACTGACGCATGAGTAATTCGTGACGATAGCGATATAGTCCTTTGAAGTCAATTTTCATATGCACCCATAATACCACAGCCGCGCGAAAAATCAAAACCGCCCGTTCGTGCACAGGCGGCTCTTTATGGTGGCATCTTTTAAAGAGACACCACTTTGATAATTATTCCGCGTGATCGCAGACACCGTTATTGTTGGCGTCAACGAAGTTCGCTCGATTGCCGCCGCATCCGCAACCAGTGCTATTACCTGCGCCACATTGACCAGATGAACAACCCTGCTTCTTCGTACCATCTACGGAATTTTTTTGACCACAGCCACAGCCGGCTTTTTTATTTTGCTCAATTTTTTGCGCATTTGGATTTCCCGTAGCGTGTGCTACGCCACCATTCCAATACGACACACCAGCGAAAGCAACCGCGATAATTGCAAACGCCCCAACTCCACCCAACATTCCTTTCCAAAAATTCGACATACGTAAATTAGTTTAATAAATTATTTCTGGGCCCTTCAATTAATAATACGCACGGGCTCAAAAAATACTTTCATTATTTTCCACCACATGTTCCATGTTTTTTCATTCCACCATTACAACCACAACTGCAACCGGTCTGAAATGGGGCAATCTCACCCGCCACAAATATTCGACCATCTTGTGCAATGCCAATAATTTTAATTTTATCTCCAAGCTGTAAATTATTCATAGCATAGAATTTCGTCGAAGAATTAACGAGTACACGCCACTTATCCATCGTCAACCAATCATTCAATACGATAACTTCATCGCCAAGTTCCATAACCTGTCCTGAGAGTGTCCCATTTTCCGGGTGTGACCACATACGGGCCTGGGCACAAGCCATATTTCTATACACAGGCACACCGGCTGCTACTTTGTTTTCCACAAAATGCCCCACTCCGAGACGCCACAGACCGACACCGAGTAGAAATGTCAGTCCGACATATGCCGCAAGGACGATGAGCAGTGGATATTTGTAGCCCGTTTTGAATTGACGAAAATTGAGAAAAGAAATCAAGCCGAATAGCAGAAGGAAAAATAGCCAAACAAATGGCAAGCTCGCTCCGATGTATGACCAAACCGACCCACCACCGGCACGAAAAAACTTCCAATCGGCACCAGATATATTATGAATCGAAGTCGCCATCGCGAGCGCTCCGGTCATGACCGCAATCCCCGCCACCGCGAAAATTACCGAACGACGCGCATAAAAATATCCCACTGTGTGTGGCGCAATTTTTTCCCCATTAATTTTTTCGACCACTTGGTCCGCAATATTTATTTGTGACATATTTTTGTGTATAGTTTGGAAAATTTCTCTTTCGCCCGACGCAGACGTATCGCGACAGTCCCGGCTGGTAAACGCAAAATCTCTGCGATCTCATCATATTGTCTTTCTTCGAAATATTTCAGAATGAGAATCGAGCGATATTTCTCATCGAGTTCTCCGAGCACTCGCGAAATACAAGTAGCATCTAAATTATTTTGCACATCGCGTAGAATATCGAGGTCAGCCGCAATTTTTTCCGCTTCAGTCGCATCGAGTGAAATATTTTCCCGTCGCCTTTTGCGCCAGTGCGAAATCGTCTCATTGTGAACGATTCGATAGATCCACGTCGAGAATTTTTGCTGATCATCAAAATCACGTAAATTCAAATACGCTTTGATAAATGCATCCTGCAAAATATCTGCCGACGCGTCCTGATCAACTCCAGAAATTTTCACGATATACGCACGCAAACGTCTCTCATATCTCTCAATCAACACGCGAATCAATTCTTTGTCGATGAGTACCTGTCGCGCGATTTCCTCGTCCGACATTTTTTCATAGTTCGGCATACACCTATATTACGCCCTACTCAGGTTTTTTCTTTCGTTCCGTATAGTCTCGCGAGTATGAATGATAATTCAGAATGAAGTCGATCACGAGTCGAATCAAGCGCGCGAAGTTCTGCATCCGTGAATGCCCGCACTTCCGCCACTTCCGCTGGGTTCGGCTTCAGTTCACCGACGAGCTCCGCGCGAAAAACATGCAAATATTTCGTATAACCATTATCTCGAAATACATCCGAAAACAGCAATTCGAGCGGTGAGACCGTCCCCAATTCTTCGTCATATTCACGCAAGGCCGCTTCCTCATAAGTCTCCCCTGATCGCACATGTCCACCGACCGCTGTCGACCAATGTCCCGGTGCGAAAAATACCGTATCCGCTCGTTTCTGAAGCAACATTCTCCCCATATCATCATATACCAAAACATGCACTATCCGATGTGGCAGTTTCTGCGCATAAATTTCCTTTTTGGTCGCTTGGCCGATGACTTCGTCACGGTCGTTCACGATGTCGAGGGTTTCCATATACTGTTTATTATACTTTGGGATGGATGTAAAAGCAACCAAAAAACTTAAAATATCGAAAGCCTGACATTTGACATTAAAGAGAACGCCTTGTTGACAAACCACTCATTATTACTATACTATAGGCATGGCACGTTACAGCCATATACACACAGGAGCATGAAATGAGAAACCATCGTTTTGGATTTGAGGAATTTTGCAAAGCCCTACCCGGCGCTCTGCTCGGATCCGCCACTTACCCGCTACCCATGATGGCCAAAGTTTTGCGCCATTTACCGAGCGCGGTTAGTTCGGGCTACAGAGTATTATGGCGAACCAACTCTATCGGTCCGAATCTCAAAACCGTCATTGGCGTCGCAATTCCAGCCGGAGCGATCATCGTTCCAGCACTGGCAATTCCATGTGCCGCAATTTATGGTCTGCCGATTGGCGCATGGAAGGTTTCGAGCAAAGGCGTCAAGAGTTTGTTTACCAAAATCCGTGAAGATCTCAAATGGATCGACGAAAACCTGGTCGGGTCACTATTACCGAGTCTGCGCAATTATGAACCGACCCCACTCGAATCGGGTAAAGTACCATTCGACATTTCTCCGCTTCGTGCGATTGTGTCCGTCCTCACATCGGCCATTTCTACGACAATTGCCGCCCCGATCGAGACATCGATGTTTCTTTACTATTGGTTTCCTGTGCTTGGAAGAATGTATCATGACATTCTGCATCACGAAGATCTTCCATTTTTCCTCGCTCTCCTTGCACTGATAGTTATTCCCATTGGGATGACTATCGCGATCCCGGTCGTTGCGCTAGCCAGCATTTTGGGCAATATTGGCGCAGGCACTTATCGCTCATACAAAAAAGGTGGAGATTTCAGACATGCCATGGTGAGTGTGTGGCACGACATAAAAAAATTGCAGGAGCAATTGAAAGCATTTTCGACCGTCAAAGACAGAGACAGAGATAGATACTGATCATAAGCGTTGCCGGCGCTCTAATCCGGCAGATTAAAAAGCAGCTTTTTTGAAGGCTGTTTTTTTGTTCTACGATTGACAATCGAACACAAAAATTGTATACTGTCCGCCATACGGAGAGATCGCATAGTTGGTCTAGTGCGCAGACCTGGAAAGTCTGTATGTCGCAAGGCATCGAGGGTTCGAATCCCTCTCTCTCCGCCTTCGCCTGCCGAAGCTCCGAAGGAGCGTAGGCGGGCACCCCGAAAGATTAACCCCTTAACTTCGGCAGAACTAATCCAAAGAGCAGGCTACGGCGGACACGGTCCGCAATGATCAGTACCCCAAAAAGGGGAATTAGAGGATGGTTATGGCCAAAAATGCGTATCTACAATGTATCCGGTTTTGAAGCTGTTGAAATTATTCTGAAAGACGGAAAAATCTATCGCATTGGGACGGATGTTCCCGGAGATTTAGAGAATGCAATCAGGCAAGCCAAATAAGCATGTAACCCTTGAAGGGTGGCTGTACACGCCATTGAAATTCTAGAAAAACGAGGTATTTAACCTCTCACAAAAGCACCTATTTAGGTGTTTTTGTTTTGCGAACATCGTGCTATAATACCCACCTATTCATAACCAAACAATATGGAAAAGAAAACCTTTTGGCGATGTACCATCTGTGGCGATTTGCACTACGGCGTCCGCCCACCAGAGAAATGCCCAACATGCGGATTCGGTGCCGACAAAGCAGTCGAAATTAGTCAAGAAGAATTTTTGAAAATAGTTTCCGAATAATTTGACGGTTGCAATTGGCATTAAAAAAGTGATAAAAAAATAACACAATATATGTTAGCACAATTTGCATTCTACAAAATCCTCGGTCTCCCAGTCATCGTCTATGGCGGCGCCTTCACACTCATCCTCCTTCTCGTCGTCGGATTTTTGGGTACAATGATAATGAAAGGTAAAATACACGTATCTGTCGCTTGGCATGTCAACTTAGCGCGACTGGCTTTGGTTTTGGGAATTATTCACGGGGTGATTGGTATACTGCTCTTTATCTGATTCGTCAAATCATTATAAAAAAATAAAAAAAGCCCGTCCGAAGACGAGCCAAACAAAAGAACGCCACAATTACCCAATAGTTATTCGAGCGGTACAACATCACCGGGCACCGAACGGTTTTTTTGCACATCCGCAGGCAATTCATAACCACCAAACCCCAACCACCTCTTCATATACATTTCATATTTTTGAATTTTTTCAAAAATAAAATCCGTTCGATACCGACCAAAGGCTTTTTTTAACTCTTCCTCACCTAATATCGGATCAGGAGATCTACCAAGGTCAATATATGTACAAGAGAATCCCCTACCACACGAAGTCACTTTGAGAGAAAGCGGTTTAGACTGTTTAGTACCTTTTGGTGACAATCTAATTATGGAAATACCACATGCGGCGTCATACCATTCCCCACTGGTAAATGAACCGACAAAGACATCGGCTGAATTAAAATTAGGGTCAAAAGACTGCCAACGAACGAAATGATATGCGAATTCAGACCCAACCCCATGCCCATCATAATATTTCAGTAGAGCAAACCTGTCTTCACCAAACCAATTTCCCACAATGGTCGACTCTCCATAAAAGTCACTCAGACGACCTTGGATTTTGGAACCATCCGTCAAGAACTCACCTGCAAACTCCGGACGTGAAGGATAATACACACCATGCACATCTTGTTGCCAAAAATGACCCCGACAGTGGATTCGTCTAACCAACATAACTTGTTCATTTTCAAAGGACATAGCAAACCTCCGGTTCAATTTATGATCAAAATAACACACTTCAAGCAATAAGTCAACCTCTTTTTGATTGACACCCCCATCCCGAAATGCCATAATACGAAACATAAAACTAATACCTCATTATGTCAATCCACCCAGAAAATCCATCAATAACCGGCCTCACCAGCGCCGAAGCTGCCAATCGCCTCGCTCTGCACGGCTTCAACGAACTTCCCACCCAAAAAAAGCGTGCTATTTGGACGATAATGTTCAATGTCATGAAAGAGCCAATGCTCATCATGCTTCTCGTCGCTGGACTTATCTACCTCTTCATCGGCGACGTTTCTGACTCTATCATGCTCCTCGCATCGATATTTTTTGTTATCGGAATTACGTTTTACCAAGAAAGAAAAACTGAACGTGCGCTCGACGCCCTGAAGGATTTATCTGCCCCACGTGCCCTCGTCATTCGTGACGGTACCGAAAAAACGATCATGAGTCGCGAAGTAGTACCAGGCGACATTGTCATACTGCGCGAAGGCGATCGCGTACCAGCAGACGCCGCCATCATTGAAAACACGAATTTGCTTCTCGACGAATCTCTCCTCACTGGCGAATCGGTTCCCGTGCGCAAATCTATTTGGGACAAAATATCAACATCTACCCAACCAGGTGGCGATGACTCCCCTTTCGTATATTCTGGCACCATGGTAGCCCAGGGACATGCACTCGCCGAAGTGATGAAGACAGGCGTCGAAACAGAAATTGGAAAAATTGGTAAATCCTTACAAAGCATTACCGACGAAGAAACATTATTGAAAAAAGAAACCGGAAGAATAATCAAAATTTTTGCGGTTGTTGGATTATCACTTTGCCTTTTGATTGTACTAATTTATGGAATAGCCCGCCATGATTGGATCCAAGGTTTTCTGTCTGGTCTCACTTTGAGCATGTCTATGCTCCCAGAAGAGTTTTCCGTCGTCCTCGTAATTTTTCTCGCGATCGGCGCCTGGCGGATGTCTCGTCACAATGTCCTCGCTCGTAAATCCGCTGCAATCGAAACACTTGGTGCCGCGACCACACTCTGTGTCGACAAAACAGGCACCATTACTATGAACAGCATGCGCCTCAGTGTCATGGTAGCGAATAACGAGATTTACGACTTATCAAAAAACCAAAATCAACCATTACCAGAGACTTTTCACCCTCTACTGGAATACGCACGTCTCGCCTGCCAAAAAGATCCCTTCGATCCGATCGAAAAAGAAATTCTCGCGAAATCAATTGACTTTCTCCAAAACACCGAGCATATTCACCCTGATTGGAAAATAAAACGCGAGTATCCCCTCTCAAAAGAAATACTCGCAATTTCAGAAGCCTGGGAAGCCCGACACGGACATTCATTAGTTATTGCAACAAAAGGCGCACCAGAAGCGGTCGCAGATTTGTGTCATTTTACCCCTGCCGAAAGTGCCACCCTCATGAAACAGATTCAATCCCTCGCGAATATGGGTCTACGTATTCTCGGTGTGGCTCGTGCTGATTTCGACGGTCCGGAATTACCTACCGGCCAACATGATTTCAAATACAAATTTCTCGGTCTGATCGGATTCGCTGACCCGGTACGTCCATCAGTCGCGAGTGCCGTCACCGAATGCTATAACGCCGGCATTCGTGTTATTATGATTACAGGAGATTACCCTGGTACCGCTCAATTTATCGCCAAACAAATCGGCTTAAACAATTCAGAAAGCTACTTAACCGGTAGCGATTTACGCAATTTATCATCCACTGAATTAGCCGAAAAAATTAAAAATGTAAATATTTTCGCGCGCGTAATGCCCGAACAAAAACTAACCATCGTCAATGCTTTGAAAACAAATGGAGAAATAGTCGCTATGACGGGAGACGGTGTCAATGATGCCCCCGCCCTCAAATCTGCTCACATCGGCATCGCTATGGGGGGACGAGGTACTGATGTCGCTCGTGAAGCATCAGATCTCGTGCTTATCGATGATGACTTTTCTTCAATTGTCTCTGGCGTAAAGATGGGACGTAGAATATTCGACAATCTGAAAAAAGCTATCGCCTATATTTTTTCCGTTCATATTCCGACCGCCGGCCTCGCCCTCATCCCTATTATTTTCAATCTGCCAATCGTTCTCATGCCCGCTCACATCGCTTTTCTCGAATTAATTATCGACCCCGCCTGCTCGATCGTTTTTGAATCAGAGAAATCTGAAAAGAATATTATGCGCCATCGGCCACGCAATCTTCGCGACCCTCTATTCAACCGCCGAACATTTATTTTGAGCTTACTCCAAGGTCTTAGCTTATTGACAGCCGTTCTCGCGATATATTTATTTGCATTTTTTTCCGGTTTCGACGAAAACACCGTACGCACACTCGCCTTCACCACGATTGTGCTTGGCAATCTACTTTTAATTATTATCAACCTCTCCCACACAGCCCACTTCGGACAAATACTACTAAACAAAAACAAATCCCTATATATAGTCTTGGCTAACACCGTAACATTTCTAACAATCACGCTCACGCTTCCACTGCCACAAAAACTATTTCGTTTTTCATCCCTTTCGTTCACTCAATTTCTATACTGTCTCGTTGCCGCTGTGATAAGTTTGATATGGTTTGAAATTTACAAGATTGTACTAATAAGGAAGAATAAAACTTTCTAAAACCAAGCCCAACAGTACAGTCCGAAAAATAATGACAAAAAGCATCTTCTGTGATAGACTGACTACAGAGTCTTATTCCATTCGTTTATTCCTAACTCATTCATCTATGCGTAAATCGACCATCACAATTATTGTGGTAGTAGCCATTGCGACTATTTTCCTCATCGTCATGCGTTTGAGTACACCAGAAGATGGTTGGATTTGTAATGAAAACGGTTGGGTAAAACATGGTAAACCAAGCATGCCAATGCCGACTACTCAGTGCATCATCGGAACAAAAGGCTCCGAAACGAACACAACGACTGCGAACCAAACATCTATCACCACAGGCACAGTTTCATCAATTACTGATTTAGAAAAACAATACCCACAATTCAAAAAAATTACCGATGAACTCTATCTCGCGACCCCACAACCAAATGAAATGCTAACAAGTCCACAAAATGTCGAAGGCTGGTTGAATAATTCTTGGGCATTTGAAGGCAGTTTCGTGATTTCTCTATTTGACGGCAATGGCGTAGAACTGTATCGAGGACCCGCTTCGATGCCTGATTGGACGACTCCTGGTTTATCAGGTTTCACCGCCTCACTGAAATTTAACTCCCCAATCACCCCGACCGGCACACTGCGTATCGAAAACGACAACGCTTCAGGGTTGCCTGAATACGAAAAACATATCGATATTCCAGTTCAATTTGCAACGACCGAACAGCTCACACTGAAAGTATTTTTCGCAAATACTATTTATGACCCAGAAATGCTCGACTGCTCCCATGTGTATCCAGTCGTACGCACCGTCCCATATACTCTCGGCACCGCGAAAGCCGCTCTCGAACAACTCCTCCTCGGCCCAACCGCCGAAGAAAAATCTGCTGGTTTTGTCACCAGTATTAATCCGAATGTAAAAATCAATTCAATTAAAATCGAAAACGGCACCGCTTATGTCGATTTCGACGAAACACTTGAACACGCCGTCGGCGGTTCATGCCGCACAGGGCAGATTATTTCGCAAATCAAAACTACCCTTTCTCAATTCCCTACTATTACCAATACCGTCATTTCAATTGACGGCGTAAGTGGTGATACGATTTTGCAACCATAAATAACCTTAATCAGATGCTTCTGCACATTCCAAATCTGACAAAATAACGACCTTATTCACTTCAGAGGGTTGATTATTTTTTAATAACAAAAATTTATTATCACCCCTCTTATTTATTGGACAGACACTACCACAATGGCCGTGCAATTCAGTTTCTTTTTGACACAAATACACATTCCTCACACCATCAAATGAACTAGTACAACCAGCTAACTGCAATTCAACGCTACTATCAAACATACAATCATTCTGACAATCCGTGGTGGCACTACAATCTTTTTTAACTATTCTCTCTAATAAACCTCTCGCCGAAGACCTCGAAAACACTCCACTAAAAAAATAAACTACTAAAATAATCAGTACAAGTAAAATCCCAAAAATTGCGTATTTCTTCATATTTATTTGTTAGTTTTCTTCGTCTTCCCAATAATCTTCATCGCCGCCTCGACCGTATCCACAATCTGATACAACTCATCATCCTCATCATGAATCGTCTTCTCATCATGCACCATCACTTTTTTGATATACATATGAAGCGGTTGCCAGAATTCGTGATCAATCAAAATAATCGGCAACTTCGGCATTTTCTTCGTCTGCATGAGAGTCAACACCTCAAACATCTGGTGAAATGTTCCGAAACCACCAGGAAAAAACACGAATGCTTTACTCGGTGCAGTGATAATCAATTTACGCGTAAATGGAAACTGAAAACCAATACCTCGGTTGATATATGGATTGACCCGCTCACTGAAACCATACTTCATATTGATACCGAGTGATTTTCCTCCATTTTCGAACGCTCCTTTATTCGCCGCCTCCATAATACCAGGGCCACCACCCGTGATTGTCGTGTATCCACCCGCCGCCAACTGCTTACCGAGATCATACGCCATTCCATAATATTTCGAATCTGGGCCGAGACCTTTTGTCCCGAGCACAGTGACATCATCAGCAACACCCGTCAAAAATTCGAACCCCTCCACGAGTTCCGCCATAATTTTGAAAATCCGCCAATTTATTTCGCCCTGACACGCGAAACTTTCTGGCCCAATTTCACAAGCCTCACTTCGATCCTTCGTATCTTTTATGAAATCATATGCCTCTTCTGCTGTATCCACCACATGCCAAGTATCGATAATTTTTTCTTTTACAGAATTTACGGCAACACTTTTTTCTCGTACAAATTTGACTAACGGTTCCCAATAATCTCGCCCTACGAGCACAATCGGAGATTTCGGCATTTTATTCAATTCCATGTGATCCACCACTTCGAAAAATTCATCCATCGTCCCAAATCCGCCTGGGAAATACACAAATGCATTTGCGGGCGATGTGAGCATTACTTTACGCGTGAAAAAATAGTAAAAAGCGATTGATTTTTTTACATATGGATTGATTCGCTGTTCAAACGGTAATTGGATATTCAAACCGACAGAATTCCCCCCCGCTTCGAAAGCGCCACGATTCGCCGCCTCCATAATACCAGGACCCCCTCCAGTCAATACCGTGAAGCCACCTTTGCCGAGTAGCCCACCGAGCTCACGCGCAATTTTGTAATACCGATCCGTCTCTGGTGTACGTGCCGATCCGAGAATCGTCACTTCTTTCTTCATCTTTTCGAGGAACTGATAACCTTCGACAAACTCCGCCATGATACGAAAAATTCTCCACGTATCACGATAGTCGCCATGCGCCGCGACCGAATAACTGAAATCGCTCGAATGAACCCCCAAAGAATTATTTTTTTGCGGCTCTTTTGTCGAAGAAATCTTAGACATACGAAATTATTATTTTCCAAAAATTGAATACGCTGTGCGTAGAACTAATTCTTCCTGCATTCTCGGCCCGATGATCTGCATCCCGACAGGCAAACCCGCCGATGTGTTCCCGACTGGAATTGAAATTGCCGGTAAGCCCGCGATCGCTGGTGGCGCCGCGAAAACATCAGCCAAATACATTGCGAGGACATCATCCTTCTTCTCACCGACGCCAAAAGCAGCCGTCGGCGTCGTCGGTGTCAGAAGTAAATCAACTTCCGTAAATACTTTTTCGAAATCACGAATAATTAATGTGCGAACTTTTTGTGCTTTGCGATAGTATGCATCATAATAACCCGCCGAAAGCGCGTATGTACCGATCATGATGCGACGTTTCACTTCTTCGGGAAAACCCTGCGCCCGTGAACGTGAATATGTCTCATACAAATCTTTTCCTCCAACACGCACCCCATAGCGAATTCCATCCATCCGCCCCAAATTTGAACTATCCTCACTCGGCACGACAATATAATATACAGGAATAGCATACTTCGTCATCGGCAAACTCACACTAACAATTTCAATCTCACAATCTTTCAACTTGCCCTCCGTAGCTCCCGAGGAGCGAAGGACGGGTCTTTTAATCTCCTCAATCTTTTCCTCAATAATTTGCTTCACCTCATCCTCCATACCCTCCACCTCAAAATACTCTTTCGGCACACCAATTCTGATCTTTCCTCGCCCACCGAAGCTCCCACGGAGCGAAGGTTGGGTCTTCCTTAATTTCAATCCCTTCACATAATCCGGTACCCCATCCGTCACAGTCGTCGCATCGAGCACATCCTGCCCCGCCATGATCTGCATCAGTATCGCTGTATCTTCCACCGTCTTCGTCATCGGACCGACTGTATCGAGTGAAGACGCCATCGGCATAATTCCATAGCGTGAATTACGACCATAACTCGGTCGGAGTCCCACAATTCCACAAAAAGCGGCTGGCTGTCGGATAGAGCCACCAGTATCTTCACCAATTCCGAAAATACACATATTGTCTGCGACTGCCGCCGCTGTACCACCCGATGAACCGCCTGAAACTTTGTTCAAATCGTGCGGATTTCGAACCGCTCCATACATCGAATTTTCGTTACTTGCACCATGACCGAAAGCATCACAATTATTTTTGCCAATCAAAACCGCACCTTCGGCGCGAATCCGTCCGATCACAGTCGCATCAAATGCCGACACATAATTATCCAAAATTTTGGCCGAAGCAGTCGATCGTCCATCGCGCGTACTAATTGCATCTTTCACCGCAAATGGAATACCCGTCAACATTTTTTGTTCACCACGCGCGATCATCTCGTCTGCCTCGTGTGCTTCGTGTAATGCCGACTCAGCAAATACAGTAATAAAAGCATTGAGCTCAGAATTTCTCTCCTCAATTCTATCGAGACACGCCTGTGTCAATTCAACAGATGTAAATTTTTTCTTTTTCAAACCTTCGTAAGCCTCGCGAATTGTTAAATTATTAAGCATCATATTTTCTATTCTTCATTTTCACCAAACACCGCTTTGACCCGTAAATACTGTCCGAATTTATCAGGGAAATTTTTCAACATTTTTTCTCTAGTCACCGCATCGGTTTCGATGACGACATCCTCGCGAATTACGCCCGTAAGCCCAGTCACCTGACAAGTTTCTGGTACACCCTCCGTATTCACCTCGTCTAAGATCCCAATGTAATCTAAAACGACCGAAAGCTGTTCGGCGTACATTTGTTTCTCTTTTTCACCCAACTCAAGCCTCGCCAGAGTCGCAATTTGTTCAATTTCTTTAATTGTTAATTTCATAGTGATGATACTATATCAAAAAGTTCTTTGTTAAGCAAGCATATCCCCTCACCCCACCATCCCCAAAAATTCGCCCTCTCCCAACACCTCCACCCCCAAACTCCTCGCCTTATCTAATTTAGACCCTGCACTTTCTCCTGCCACCACATATGTCGTCTTCTTACTCACCGATTCACTAATTTCTCCACCGAGCGCCCGAATTTTTTCTTTTGCTTCATCGCGACTCATCGACTCCATCGATCCAGTCAAAACAAATACTTTACCAGCCAATTTACCACCTGATTTCTGTCCCAGAAATTTCTGAATTTTTACACCGTTTGCGAGCAAATCATCCACCAATTTCGCGCCATCTTTATCCTGAAAAAATTTATAAATCGATTCCGCCATCTTCGGCCCGACATCATTTACATTTTGCAAATCTTCGAGACTCGCTTGCCGTATTTTTTCTAATGTCAAAAAATGCATTGCGAGACGAATCGCTGTCTCTTCACCCACATGCATGATACCGAGACCGAAAATAAAGCGCGGCAGAGTGACATTCTTCGCTTGTTCGATCGCGATAATTAAATTATCAGCCGATTTCTCCGCGAAACGCTCCAGCGATTCCAAATCACCCTTTTTCAAAGTAAAAATATCAGCCGGATTTTTGATGAGACCCTCACTCATGAGTTGTTCCACAATTTTTTCACCGAGACCGTCAATATCAAATGCTTTTTTCGATGCGAAGTGAATCATTTTTTCGAGTTGTTGCGCATAACATTTCGGATTCACACATTTCAAAATTGCCCCTTCCTCCATTTTTTCTCCGACAGCATACCGCCTGATATCCGCTCCACAGATCGGACAAACTTTCGGCTCGCGAATACCGTGCTCGCTCCCATCACGCATTTTTTCGAGTACGCGCACGATTTTCGGTATGATATCCCCCGCTTTCTCGACCACGACCATGTCGCCAATTTTCACACCGAGGCGACAGATTTCATCGAAATTGTGCAGAGTCGCATGCGTCACCGTCGTACCGGCGAGTTGTACTGGATCGAGAAGAGCCACAGGCGTCAGTGACCCAGTACGCCCGACCTGCACATAGATATCTTTCACTTTTGTCGTTCCCTGTTCTGCTGGAAATTTGAAAGCAATACCCCAACGCGGTGCCTTACCCGTATATCCAAGAATATCCCGATATTTTTTTTGATTGACCTTAATTACCACCCCGTCCACCCAAAAAGGATGACTATTTTTTTCTTTACTAATTTTTTTGTAATAATCAAAAACTTGACCCAAGGTCTCACATTCACGCCAACTATCATCAGTCTTGAAACCGAGTTTGCGCAGCCAAAGTAGTTCATCGGTCTGCTTCTCGGGCATATTCACACTCGAAATATCATAAGCGGTCAGCGCCAATTTTCGCGAAGCCACAATACTCGCGTCCAATTGTCGAATCGTACCAGCCGCCGCATTACGCGGATTCGCGAAAAGCGGCTCACCAAGTGTCGCTCTTTTTTCATTTAATTTGTCGAGCATCTCTCGACTCATCCACACCTCTCCCTCAGCAATCAAATCCACAGGTTCATTCAGTTTCAGAGGCACACTTTGCATCGTGCGCACATTCTGCGTGACATCTTCACCCACTTTTCCATCACCACGTGTCGCCGCGATTTTCAACATCCCTTTTTCATATGTCAAAACCATGTGCAGACCATCAATTTTCAATTCGCAATCATACGTCAAATCTTTTGGCCTCTTACCCAATTCTTTTTCGAGAATTTTCATCATGCGTTCGTTCCATTCGAGAATATCGTTTTCATCAAATGCGTCATTGAAAGACCACTGTGGCACGGTATGCGTCACTTTCACGAATTTATCGAGTGGTTTCCCCGCCACCCGCTGAGTCGGCGAATCAGGTGTAATTAGTTCCGGATGTTCGTTTTCCAATTTACGCAATTCGTGCATGAGCCCCTCATACATCTGATCCGTAATTTCTGGATCATTGAGGACATGATAACGATGACGCAAATCATCGATCTGCGCACGCAATTTTGCGATTTTTGTATTTATTTCTTGTGGCATAATTAATTTATTTCATCATTCCCATATACCACTGAATAATACCCTGCCCGAACCAAACCGTCACCAAAGTCGCAACCGCTAAATATGTCCCGAACGGAGTTTCATCCAATAATTTCTGCCGACGCGCGAGCATCATAATCAAACTCACGACCGCATCACCGACATACGCGATAAACAAAGCGACGAGACTCGCCGGCCAGCCGAGGAGCGCCCCCATCATGACCCCGAGCCAAATATCTCCCCCACCAATCCAACGACCACGCGATACCACATACTGCAGACCGAAAAACCCACCCGCCACGACCATACCAATCATAATCGACAAAATACTTTTGTGAAAAATAAATAAATTCATCAGTGCAAAAACTGTCGCAAAACCGAGAACAATTTTCGGTTCGATCTCACGATATTTCAAATCATAGACAAATACGAATAACAATACCACAATCGCGAGAGAATCACGCGTCACGAGCCACGCACTCGATGCCGTCCAACCAGAGCCGAGATGAATCCATGCGGAGATGAAATGCAAAACAAGCGACATCGCTTCGACAATCGGGTACTGAATAGAAATACTTTCCTGACAATGCCGACATTTGCCACGCAAAAATAAATACGAAAAAATCGGGATATTATCATGCCACAATATTCCCTTACCACAATGCGTACACTCAGATCGTGCAATCACAATTGGTTTACGCATGCGCGTGCGCCATTCCCAAGCATTAACGAAACTACCGATGAGCAGACCAAACAAAGAAATCAGAGCGTAATAAAAAAAATCCATAACCAACAACGGTTCTTATTTGTTAAATCTATACATAAATTATACCACAAAAATACCCCCTCGAAAAGGGGGTATTCTGTTAGACTAATTCTAAATTATTATGGTGTTGTTGTTGCTGAAGTGATCCCAGACGGAGTTGCCGTAAATGTTCCTTCTAGATTATTCACTTTACCTTCGAGTGTGCCAGTAATCGTGTATGTACTGTCGGATTGTGTATAAGTATATGAACCAGTACCTGGATCTGCTGGAACTTGACCCATGTAAGCACTCGTACAGCCAGCCGCACCAAATCCTGACGCGTTCAAACAAGCCGCGTCTGCACTACCGAGAACAATACCACTCCCTTCTGGATAAGCACTGTTATCGGTATAATACATCTCAAGTGCGGTCTGCACTTGTTTGATATCGGACAAACGTTTTGAATCGCGCGCTTTTGCTCTAGTTGTCCCGAGCGCCACGACTGCGAGTGTGGACAGTAAGCCGATAATCGCAATGACGACGAGCAATTCAACCAAAGTAAAACCTTTTTTATTCATATGTTCACCCCCTTCCTAAAATTTAAGATAAATTAATAATACCTAATTTTTATGAAATCTTCAGTACCTTTTTCGCCTTCTCGACAATCTCTGACGGTTTGAAATGCGCCTTGATCATATAATCTACCGCTCCCATTTGTAATCCCTTCTCCACGTCGTCTTTTTGCCCCAAGTTGGTGAGGAGAATTACTGGAATATCGACGGTATTTTTATCTTTTTTCAGTTCTTCGAGAACAGAAAAACCATCCCTCTTCGGTAAGAGGATATCTAATAAAATCAAGTCCGGTTTTTTCCTTATTGCGTCTTTGAGGCCAGCATCTCCATCCATCGCCACTGAAATTTTGAACCCTTCCATTTCAAATTTTGTCTTGTAGATGTTTGCGAGGAAATTATCATCCTCCACAAGCAAAATGTCTACAGTATTAACATCTTTCATAGTATTCACTAGTATAGCAAATTGCGAAAAAATAATAAAGCAACTGTGGATGAATTTACAAACTACACAATTTTTCGCAAAGCTAGGCCAATCGCCACCGACATGCGTGGACCAATCTCATCGAGTACCGGTTTCAATCCCTGTTGATAAACCACACGCGCCCACGGATCGCCCACAAAAACCTTCATAGCAAATTTACGACGCAAATAATCCACGAGTGGTGGAAACGTAGAAGTACCTCCTGTCAAAATAATCTTTTCCGGTTTTTTGTTTTCATTTCCTGTCTGACGCAGATAGACATCGAAACCATATTCAATTTGTTTAGCGATCGGATCGAACACTGCCATGAACGAATCGTTGTTCACTAAAGCACCCGAAACCGACAAATCCGACTTCATCCTCATCGCCTGCTCAAACGTGACACCAGCAGTGTCGGCAATCATCCGATCCAACGCATTGCCACCTAAATTGATTACATGATTCGTCATCGGCAAACCCTGATCCATAATATAGAAGTTCGTCTTCTCGGCTCCCACATCCACCACTATCGATGTCGTCACATCATGGCCCACGAGTGCTCGCTCGAGCGCGAAACCTTCTGTCTCCAACTCTAATAATTCCAAATCCGCCATTTCAAATATACGTGTATAGAATGCCACTACCTCACGCGGTGCCGCTGTCACGAGAATTTTCAAAAATTTTTCTTTACCTTTTTCTACATCCGGCTGTGGTACCACTTGATGCACCACCTGCATTTCTTCAATTGGTCGTGGTAACATTTTCTTCACTTCCGCCCGCACCAAATGATCAATTTCTTTTTCCTGTACCTTCGGCAAGTTCACAATCGCGTTGAAAACATACGAAACTGGCAAACTAACAATCGCTTTTCTGCTCGTCGCCCGCGCTTGACGCACTAATTCACGCAAAATTTCAGCATAATATTTCGCTTTCTCACCATTCATTTCTGCCGAGGAAATTTGTGATACTTTATTATTTGTCATCGCCCCTGTCTCTTCCGCACTTTCCAAATTCTTTTCTCGAATTAATTCTGCTGGTGTTTTGTCTTTATTGGGTGTATCGAGGTGTATGTCTAATTTTTCGTCAGCAATTCCATATGTCCAAAGTTGAGGACGATTCTTGGTCCGCCGCAATTCGACGATCTTAATTCCATCCGAACCAATATCGACACCGAGATATGATTCATGCTTATTGAATAGCGACATAATTTTTGTTTATATAAGTAAATACATTATATCACAAATATTGAGATGCAGCAAAAACATATACCACGGCTATTCAAATTTTCAAACAACCCCACTTAAATAAAAAAACAGGCCACCACACAGATTGCTCTATGCAGTGGCCGAAAGACCAAGGATCCAAGTGTCCTAGCGTCCGAGGACCTCCACCCCCTGAACGAAGACGCCGACGCCGCCAAGCCGGTTCTCGTCAGAGTTCCAGTAGCCACAATCGAGACCAGACGCATCATGATCCCCGAGTTCGAGGCGGCGGCCAAACGCGTCGGAAGTGGCGGTACGAATCCATTTACCACTGAGCGGAATGAGTTCACCTGTCGCTCTTTTGTGAGCGAGGATGAGACCAGAGTTCTCTGCGACCGTGCCGAGACTGGTCAAGTGGTGAGCAGGAAGCTCATACTTGGTTCGGATCTCGGAGAGGAGTCGGATCTGTTCACTACAGGTCTTGCTCATGCTGTCAGGCACGACACAGGGGATCCAGAAGATGAGACAATCTATGGTGGGCACATCTTTGAAGAAATTCCAACTTTGCAGGTAGTTGAAATCATCTTTACACTCCCCGAACTTCGGGGCGTGCTGTTTCAGAGTGAAACCAGCCCGAACGCGATAGCAAATTGCTACGTTGTCCGCGATGCCCCAAGTGCGGGCGATGGTTCGATACTTCGCGAGAACAGATTGGTATTGCTCTGGGACTTCGGCGTCGAGGATGGGGGTGAAGTAGTCGCTATCTAGACAACAATCCACAGTCTGTGGCTTGTAAAGCTGATGCATGGCATATACTGCAGTTTTTTCGACCAAGCCCGGTTGGACAACCAGACTCAAAAGATCATCATGATTCCCACCAAAACTCTCGATCGCTTCATAGAGCTTCTCAGCCAAAGAAACCACTCCGAATTTGCCTTCAAGAACTAATCGCATGGCTCCGACCAATTCTCCTGGGTCACCCTGATAATCAAACTCCTGACAAAGTTGTTGAGAAAAATCACACAACCTTTGCATCATCATTCTTTTCTTGCTACCCCCGATAACGCTTCCCATGATAATACCTCCTAAATAAAAAAGTTCTATTCACCAATAACTATGAAAAACATAACATATTTTATCTATTTTGTCAAAATCTTACACCCCCAATCAAAAACCAAAACTTTGCCAAAATCCCCCACTTCGGCTATAATAGACAAAAAATATGAACAAAACAAAACCAACAATTCAACTTTTCAATACCATGGGGCGAAAAATGCAAGAATTCAGCCCACTTACCGATACTGTCGGCATGTATGCTTGCGGTCCGACGGTATATAATTCGGCTCATATTGGCAATTTGCGCAGTTACATATTTGTCGATACCCTGCGTCGCACCCTCACTTCTGCCGGGTACCCCGTGAACCACGTCATGAATATCACCGATGTCGGCCATCTGACTTCTGATGCGGACGAAGGCGAAGACAAAATGGAAAAAGGTGCCCGTCGCGAAGGCCGATCCGCTTTTGAAATTGCCCGGCATTATGAGAAAGAGTTTTTACAAAATCTCTCTGATTTAAATATCCTGACACCAAATACGATTTGCCGAGCGACCGAACATATCCTAGAACAAATTGCGCTCGTGCAAAAACTAATTGACCTCGACTATACATATGAAACTTCGGATGGTATATATTTCGATACGACGAGAATTTCCGACTACGGCAAACTCGCGAATTTGAAAGAACAACAACTACAAGCCGGTACTCGTGTCGACTTGGGTGAGAAAAAAAATCCCCACGATTTCGCGGTTTGGAAATTTTCCGAGAAGCCAGGCGAGAGACAGATGGAATGGGACGCTTTCGGCAAAAAAGGATTCCCGGGTTGGCATATCGAATGTTCGGCGATGAGTATGAAATATTTGGGCGAACAATTCGATATTCATTGTGGCGGTATCGACCACATCCCTGTGCACCATACCAATGAAATTGCCCAATCGGAAGCGATTACCGGCAAAAAACCCTGGGTTAATTATTGGATGCACAATGAATTCCTAAATATCAAATCGGAAAAAGGTGCAGACGTCGCCAAAATGGCCAAGTCCGGTGAAAATTTCATCACGCTCGCGACTCTGAAAGAGAAAAACTTTGACCCTCTTGCTTATCGCTATCTCCTACTCCAAACACATTATCGCAAACAAATGGTTTTTAGTTGGGAGGCTCTTGAATCTGCACAGGCCGGTTTAGCAAATCTTTACAAAGAAGCAACAAAATACATACCCCCTGAATACGGAGAGGACGATCTCAAAGAATTTGTCGAAAAAGCACCCACCTTGTCTGCATCTCTGCTTACTGAAGAAATGTTTAATGATTTAAACACGCCCGGAGTACTCTCAATTCTGCAAACTTCATTAAAATCCAACCAAACCACCGCACAAAAAACAAACCTCATTTTAACCGCTGACAAATTACTAGGGTTAAATATTTTTGAAAATGCAAAAAACCTGATTGCTAAATCAAAAAAATCCAATTTCTCACCAGAAGTAGAAAAACTCACAAAACTCCGCACCACCGCCCGCGCCGAGAAAAACTGGGCCGAGAGCGATCGTCTCCGTGAAGAAATCAAAAAACTTGGTTTTGAAGTAGAAGATACCCCTACAGGACAAAATCTATCCACCGTTAATTAGGGGGTTTTGTCACAAACCTGTTTATTTGGTATAATATAGGTGAATTTATTATATCCGGTTTTTCTTTTATGAGTTTTAGTCCAATCAAATCCACCGAACCCTTCGCTGAAGGCAAAATTGATGTGCGTGAATCCGCCCCACCGCTTGAAACAGGGGCACAAATTGAAGTTCCAGAAACCTCAGAGGCATCTTCAGAACAAACTGAACCAAAACTCACCCAAAAAAATGAAAATTTTAGCGACACCATCAACACCCTGCGCGGACGACTTATTACGACGAAGAAAAAAACTCAACCCATCCCAATAGTCAAAGATGAGATCACTCTCCAACTCGAAAAAATCATGGCCAAAGGTCTCGATGATATTTATCGCGATTTGAGTCCGCTCAAAAAGCAAGAATTCAAAATCCGCGGTGAAGAAATCGCTTTCGAAATTCGTGACCTGCTTCGTGCCACCAAAGTGAACCTGAAAAAAATCTTCAGTCTGATTTTCGAATGGTTGAAAATCCTCCCCGGTTTAAATAAATTTTTCCTCGAGCAAGAAGCCAAAATCAAGGCAGATCTAATTTACGCCCTAAACGCTCGTGCAAAAGAAACTAAGTCTTAACTGTCTCTGCATGCTTACTTTTTTCCTCTTTCAATTATTCGGTGGCCCCACCTACGAATATACCGAAAGCCAAATAACCCTGACATCGAGTGATCCCGTAATCACATTTTATTATATCCTTCTATTTGCCACACTCATCATCGTGGCCATGCTCTATATTATCCGAGCGATTTGGCATGCACTCGATCGAGAAAACAAAGCCTTCGAACAAATCGTATTGGAAATTTGCGTTCCGAAAGAACGCAAAATGGAAGGTTCACAAAATGCCCATTTGAGTGCCAACGATCGTCTCGAATACATCCGCGAAGAAATCGGCATCGCCGAGACATTATTCTCCGCTATCGCCGGCACCAAAGCCCAAAAAGGCCTCACGAGCTGGCTTCGTGGACGCACTGATAATTTCACTTTCGAAATTGTCGCTCACAACCATCTCATCTATTTTTATGTTGTTGTTCCGAAAACCAAACGAACCTTTATTGAACAACAAATCAACTCCGTCTATCCTTTTGCCCAAATTGAAGAAATGATTGATTATAACATCTTTTCGAAGGACAGTCATATTGTCGGCGCCTACTTGAAAGCTCGCCAGATGAATGTCTTTCCCTTCAAAACCTATCGTAAATCAGACTCCGACCCGCTCATGCCAATCCTGAACATGCTTGCCAAAAGTATGGACACCGACGGAGCAGGCATGGCGGTTCAATTCGTCGTTCGTCCCGCTCCCAAACGTTGGCGCAAAGACGGCGTCCGTGTCGTGCGTGAAGTACGCAAAGGGCGAAAGTTCGAATATGTCACCTACCATTATCGCTGGATGAAATATCTGAAGATCTTCGTCGTTTTTATTATGGAATCTTTCCGTGATAAAAGCAAAAAACCAGAAAACGAATACAAACTTTCCAGCATGGAAGAAGAAATGTTGAAAGGCGTCGAAGAGAAAATTTCCAAAGGTGGTCTCGAAACTACCATCCGTCTCCTTTCCACCGCTTCGGACTCCAACATGGCCAAACTGAATTTGGATAATTTTATCAACAGTTTCAACCATTACAACTACTATCGTTTCGGCAACGGTTTCTACGCCATGATCCCCCGCAACCAAGCCCAGATCATTCGCGATTTCATATACCGATCATTTCATGAAAAACGTCGCATGATTTTGAATACCGAAGAAATTTCTGGCATGTGGCACCCACCGCTTCACTCGACTGAAGCTCCAAATATCAAATGGCTGACTGGTCGTAAGACACCGCCTCCGTCCAACATGCCTACTTCAGGCCTGAAACTTGGCCATGTTGAATATCGCGGAATAGACATTCCAGTATTTTTGAAAGAGCCTGACCGTCGTCGCCATTTATACATTATCGGTAAATCCGGTACCGGTAAATCCGTATTTTTGGCTGGTTTAATTCGACAAGACATCGACGCTGGTAAAGGTGTCTGTGTGATCGATCCGCATGGTGATCTCGTCGAAGATGTCCTCGCTCACATACCGAAACACCGCGCCGACGATGTGGTAATTTTCAACCCATCAGACATGGATAGACCAATTGGACTAAACATGCTCGAAGCGAAGACCGAGGATCAGAAAGACTTCGCTGTCCAGGAAATGATCGCCATATTCTACAAACTTTTTCCACCGGAAATGATCGGTCCGATGTTCGAACACCAAATGCGCAATGTCATGCTCACTCTCATGGCCGATATTGATGATACTGGCACGGTGATCGATATTCCACGCATGTTCACGGACGATGCCTACGTGAAGAAGTATTTAGTGAAACTGAAAGACCCTGTTGTCCGTGCTTTCTGGGAAAAAGAAATGGCAAAGACATCCGATTTTCACAAATCTGAAATGCTCGGCTACCTGATTTCCAAAGTCGGCCGTTTCGTTGAGAACGAAATGATGCGCAATATCATGGGGCAACAACGTTCCGGTTTTAATTTCCGCGACATCATGGATTCCTCGAAGATCCTCCTCGTAAATCTCGCCAAAGGTACGACAGGCGAGGTCAACGCCAAACTACTTGGTCTCATTATTGTTGCCAAAATGCAAATGGCCGCCATGTCCCGCGCCGAACTACCGGAATCGGAACGGCGTGATTTCTATCTCTATATCGATGAGTTCCAAAATTTCGTGACAGATTCGATCGCCACTATTCTCTCCGAAGCGCGTAAATATCGCCTCGACCTCATCATCGCCCACCAGTATATGGGCCAACTAATGGACGACAAAGGTAAATCCCCCATCAAAGACGCTGTCCTCGGTAACGTCGGCACTCTCTGCGTTGGGCGCATTGGCCCAGATGACGCCGAAATCCTATCCAAAGAATTCTCCCCGACTTTCGGACCATTCGATTTGGTCAATTCACCTCAATATTCTTTCTACACCAAACTTCTGATTGATAACGAAGCCGCCAAACCATTCTGCATGTCCACTTTCCCGATTCCAAAAGGCAATAAAGAATTGGCCGCCGCCATCAAAGAACTCTCTCGCCTCAAATACGGACGTGATCGTGAAATCGTCGAAGCGGAAATCATGGAGAGAACACAGCTCGGCTCCGCGCAATCAAAAAGCAAAAACGAAACCATTGAAGCCTCTCTTTAGAAAAAAATAAAAACAAAATATGGACTCCCTTCAATCCCTGCTCTCCAAAAGGACAGATTTCTCTCCAATCAATCCAGACCCGTCTCTCCAAACGCCACAACCCTCTGCAAACACCAATCCTCCGACCAAGGAAGAACCCCAAAACATACCCGCTTCCAACTACCAAAACACTCCCGATGCCGCAAAAATCACCCAAATCCTACTAAACCTCCGCGCCCAAATCGATGCGGCGTTATTATTGGTAAATAACCCGCCTCCTTCCCCCGCACCAGTCAAGACTACACCTCCACCAACTGATATCGACCGTAGAAACCAAAACACCCCAAATGAAAATAACGCGAATAAAAACCAACTCCAAGTAATCGAAGGCGTCTTCAATGGTGAAAAAATGATTGGGCCAGACGGACGCGAATACGCCGTTCCTACAAATTATGCCAGTAAATCAAAACTCGTCGAAGGCGATATGATGAAACTCACCATCACCCCAACCGGTGCTTTCATTTACAAACAGATCGGACCAATCGAACGTCGTCGTCTCATCGGCGAAGCCGCGCTGGACGATAAAACCGGACAATGGTCTGTGTCGACCAATCACAAAACATACAAAATCCTCACTGCTTCGACCACCTTCTTCCGCGCCAAACCAGGCATGCAGGCTGTGATCCTCGTACCGAAAGATGGTGAATCGCGTTGGGCCGCAGTCGAAAATATTTTCAACCCGAACCAATACTGAAATACTAATAACAAAATACCTCGTTTAAAGCGAGGTATTTTTGTTTTAGAGATTGCACTTAGTCGAGCAAATGAGCGCCGACAAGCTTGTTCATTTCGAACATTGTAATTTCTTTTTTATCGCCAAAAACTGCTTTCATTTTATCATCGAGAATGATATTAATCTTCACCTTCGGATTCTGCAAATTCTTTGCATGAATGTACTCCCAAAGCTGTTTTACGATCTGCGGACGAGACATCGGACCTTTGCCGACGACAGCTTCGAGTTGTGGCGAAATCTTGTGCGGCTTCAAAAAAGCCGGATTTGCTTTTCTTGGCATAAACTTTTGTTTATGAATTAAAAAATAAGTTTAACTGTGGATATTATACCACACAGCGGAAATCACCGCAAGAGCGATTCAGTGGAACGGTGTATAAACTACTTTACCCGACCGTTCCAATGAGCTATAATAAACGCGCATTAAAAATACTTTATGGCGCTATACCACAAATACCGACCACAAAAATTCACTGACATTGTCGGCCAAGAACACATCGTCCAGACTATCCAAAACCAAATCAGCTCCGGTCGTACTGCTCACGCTTATCTTTTTTTCGGACCACGCGGCGTTGGTAAAACTACTTTGGCGCGTATTCTAGCCAAATCCCTGAATTGCCCAAATCGCCAGACTATCGAAAGCGATCCATGCGATAATTGTGATACTTGCCGTGAGATCGCCAACGCCCGCTCTATTGATGTCATCGAAATTGATGCCGCGAGCCATACCCAGGTGGATAATGTACGCGAAAACATCATCGAAAATTCCCAGTTCAAACCCACCAAATCCAAGTACAAGATTTTCATCATCGATGAAGTCCACATGCTTTCAAACGCTTCATTCAACGCACTCCTAAAAACTCTCGAGGAACCGCCTTCTCATGTGATGTTCATCCTCGCGACGACCGATCCGCAGAAATTACCTGCCACTATCATATCCCGCTGTCAGAGATTTTCTTTTTTGCGTATTCCGACCAATCTCATGAAAACCCAAATCGAAAAAATTGCCGATAGTGAAAATTTTAAAATTGACCGAGCTGTCATCGACCGTATTATTGCCAAAAGCGAAGGCTGTGACCGTGACGCGCTCGGACTTCTCGAACAACTATTCTCTCTCGGCGAGAAACATATCACCAGCGAATTATCACAGATATTTCTACCACCATCCTTCGACAATGATGCCCTTACGCTCATCTCAAGTCTCGCCGAATTTAATATTGAAAAATCACTACAAACCATCAACGGTTTGACTGAAAACAGTGCCAACTTCATCGAATTCATCGATGCCTTAATCGGAATTTTACGCGACCTGCTCCATACCAAAATCGATAACCAATACGAAAACGGCGCTAATGTGTCGGAAACACGCTCGATCGCGGCAAAATTAACCCTACATCAGATTGTCACCTTGTCAGATATTTTTTCGCGCCGTCGCCTCGAAATCAAAACCTCACCAATCCCTTCTCTGCCACTCGAACTCGGTGCGGTAGAATGGTGTACACGCGATGAGACAAATATCACAACACCCACTCCTGCACCCAACACTTCACCTGTCAGAGAAAAGAAAAAAGGAGCCGATATAAACATAACCTCTACTGAGACAAAAATTCCAAATGAAGAAATACCAAAAACAATTAAAGATGAAATAGAAACGGAGGAACTACCCGTCACCCCCGAGACGACCATTGAAATAGGGACAATTTGGCCAAATTTTCTGAAAGCCGTTGAAATGAAAAATCCAGCTCTGATTTTCATACTGAAAATGGCTACGGTGAATTCCTGCACCGACCAAATCCTGAACATCTCTGTCCCCTATGAATTTCATTGCGCAAAATTAGCCGAGAAGACCACCAAACACAACTTGGAACAAATATTGTCGGAAATTTCCGGACATAAAATCAAATTCGTAATTTCTGTAAACCAGTCCACCCCAGAGACAAACAACGAACTGTCCAGCCTGGCGGCCGATTTCGGAGGAACCGTAATTGCCTGATATGAAATTAGTTGCCTGTCTCACCCTCGCCATCATTTATCTATTCTCCCCACACATCACCCGCGCTGTGACGCGTATTGATGTACCCTTCATCCGCCAAGCCCCCGATGGTATCTGGCGAGAACCGTGGCTCAACGCCTGCGAAGAGACCTCCATTGCCATGGTGAAGAATTATTATGCTGGCAATTCTAATTTCGACGCCAAAACAGAAATTCTGCGCATAATTAATGCTCGCAAATTAACCGTCGGCAACACACTCGACGAGAGCGCCGATACAATTGCAGAGATAATCAACGACTACGCTCCTTTCGAAGCCGAAAAAATTACCGACCCGACGCTCGAACAAATCCAAGCCGAGCTCTCCTCCGGTCGCCCCGTAATTATCACCGCCGACGGCAAAGCCCTGAAAAATCCATATTTCCTGAACAATGGCCCCCGCTACCACGCCCTCGTCCTCACCGGCTACGACGAGGCCACAAATGAGTTCATTAGCAACGACCCAGGCACGCGCCGTGGGCTTGACTTTCGCTATAAATATGATACAATAATGACCGCAATGCGCGATCTCGCGCCTGACTTGACCTCTGCCCCATCTGTCGCCATTTTCACTCGTGAGATGAGCGCAGAGACGGCCGAGAGCGATGCGGACAGTGACGGGCTCGACAAACAATCCGAAATCACCACCGGCACACGGCTCGATTTGGCTGATTCGGACAATGACGGATATTATGATGGTGCGGAAGTATCAAACGGCTATTCCCCCACCCTGAACGAATCCAGCCTCAAAACCGGCTCCCTCATCAAAACCGTCGCAGATCCGAAAATCTATCTGAAAAGTGGTAAAACAAAAAAACACGTGACAAGCGAAAAAGCTTTCATAAATCACGGCTACAAATGGAAAAACGTGATCACAGTCAGTGAATCATACATCAATTCACTGACCGATGGCGCGGATATAAACTAACATTCGGGGATCGTCTAATGGTAGGACAACAGATTCTGAATCTGTTTATCTTGGTTCGAATCCAGGTCCCCGAGCCAATCAAAACCAGCCGCACAGGCTGGTTTTGTGTTGAGTGAGGGGACCTGGATTCGAACGGGAAAGGGAGAAAACGGAAGTTTTCTCTTGCGGAGGAAAGGTTGGGAAAACCAGAAGGTTTTCCCAGGAGGAACGAAGTGACGACTTCGAATAGCGTAGCGCCAGGTCCGTCGACCAAGTCAGACATTTTCTGTCCGTTTGATCAAGATAATGCAAAGGCAAAAAAAATTTTCAAATTGTAGCTGTTCACTATTTTGAAACAAGAGCAATTTCTTCAAAACAGTGGTAAACCACACTGTTAAACAAAAACACCCCCTTAGTATGGGGGCAATCCTTCCCGAGCACAACCATATTACCATGTCCGAACATATATATACGGTTTGGAATCGGATGTGTATATCATCCTCTGACTTTTGATGTTGTCAATCTCCATTCATTCATTGACTTTTGGCGTATTATTGATTATGCTATATGTAATTTATAAGAACAAATTTGAAATATATGCCCATAACAGAAGCAGAAAAAAAAGAATTGGAATTTTTGGATAATCCACAGGTACAACTCGGAACACCCGCATCTGGTGCGATAGCTTTTCTTGCGTTTAATACTTTAAATAAACGAAAAGAACGAGTGACAGAGCTCAGAACAAAATTACGAATGGAAGAGCTAGGATTAAACGAGAATAAGGACTGGCAAAAATTTTATGAAATAAGAGCCGAAGAAGAAAAAAGATTTGATGAAAGATTTGGTTCGTAATAATCAATTTTATTCTATGAATATTTCTAAATTAACAAGACAAGAAAAAGAACAACTTTACATCAAAAAGATGACCCAATTACAATTGCATTGGGGTAACCCAATTGATTCTGATTGGGATTTTAGCGATTGGACCGACGAACAACTTAACAAAGGGCTCAACGACACTATCGGTCAGCTTAAATTTGAGTTAGCAGCAGGTGCAATAGGTACATTTTTTAAATACGCTGGCCTTGTGTTTGTGACACTAGGCATAATCGGTTTGCTAATCTTTGGTATAAAACAAATCTTTTAAATCACGCTCGTAAATTACAAAACGATAAATTTTAATTTAACTACTATGATACCAGGATGGTTAATATCATTGTTGACATTTCCAGGAGTAATAATTCACGAATGGGCTCACAAAAAGTTTTGTGACTGGACCGGAGTTACAGTACACAAGGTTGTATATTTTCGTTTTGGTAATCCTGCCGGTTACGTTATGCACGAGAAACCAGAAAAATACAAACAAATTTTTTGGATTTCAATTGGCCCATTAATTATCAATTCTGTATTAGCAATATTTTTAGGTTATTTTGCAATATTAACACAGCCAGAAAGCCTGTTATATTATTTGATATTTTGGGTAGCAATTTCTTCAGGTATGCATGCTTTTCCTAGCGACCATGACGCAAAAAATATTTTTAACGAAAGTAAAAATTTATTAAAAAACGGAGGATCAAATTTGCATTATTTGGCTTATCCATTTTACAGTTTAATTTGGATTGCTAATAAATTAAGATTCATTTGGTTTGATTTATGGTACGCTATCGCTCTCGTATCTTTAGGCGGCTTAACATTTTAGTTTATGGATTCGATCTTACAACAATTACAAAGAGATTCTCTCAGCCCAGAAATTGGTGTGTCAGATCTTTTAAGAAAAGCAAAGGTTGTTGCGTCTAAACTTAACCTTACTGAATTCTCGGAGTGGATTGAAAAAGAGTTGAATGGTTATCAAGGCAGTGATGATCTTCCGTCTTATAGAATTGTAGGGGCTGAGTTAAAGGCATATAACCCATACCATGGTTGGCAACCAATAATTTTTGATAATGTTGAAACTGCCAAAATGGTATCAAAGCGAGGCACAACATCACCAGTTGGAGAACTGGACGGCCTAATTAAGTCTGACTCTGAAAATTTTTCAATTACTTTGACCGCACAAGCAAAACAACAAATAATGAGGTCCATTGGTTTTCAAACTGATGTAAATTGTTTTGTTGCTAGGAATTCTATCATAGGAATCTTGGATGCTGTTCGTAATTTAATACTTGATTGGACATTAAAACTAGAAAAGGCAGGCGTCAAAGGCGAGGGCTTGTCGTTTACTGAGAAAGATGAAAAAAACGCCCAACAAGCCGCGATCACATACAACATAAATAATTTCGCTGGCACAATAGGTGCCGTGTCTGATAATGCAGTAGTCAATGTTCACCAAATCAATAATGCTTCAATAGATGAAGTAAAAAAACTTTTGGAACAAATTAAAAAATACAACTCGGAAATTGACCTGCCAGAACCAACCAAACAAGAATTTGCTAACTTAACTACAAACCTAGACAATGAGGTGGTAAGTAGCAAGCCAGAATACTCACGGATCACATCACTTTTGGTCTCAATGAAAAATATACTTGAAGGAGCTACTGGAAATGTTATCGGAGGTGGAATATTATTAGCAATTCAAAAAATTATAAGTGGCTAATGTGAAGATTACCTATTGATATAGCCAAGTCAGTTCGCTAAAGACAAATCCTACTCAATTTTAGTTCTAACATCGTCTACGACTCCAAGCTAACAAAATATGCACCCTTAATGAGTGTATATTTTGTTATTCCGATCAGGACCTGGATTCGAACCGAAGTAGACGACTTCGAATAGCGTAGCGCCAGGCCACAAAACACTTCACCAAAAATACCTTAGTTTAGCAAAGGAAAAGTGTAACCCTTGAAGGGTGACTGTACATGCCCTTGACATTTACCCAATAGTATGCTAGGATGCACACAGCGTAATTCATATCTCATCCACACGATGGAGGTGCTCCTTGAAAATTATTGTTATTTTTCTTCTCGTACTG